>ENA-OPZN01000090-OPZN01000090.1-human-gut-metagenome-genome-assembly--contig:-NODE-90-length-35587-cov-3.082205_pt1 | contig 35587 bp, 48 predicted proteins | sample MGYA00242483_ERZ504503 | MGnify/ENA primary metagenome ERZ504503 (study PRJEB26092, sample SAMD00036285) | human gut metagenome | host: Homo sapiens | study: EMG produced TPA metagenomics assembly of... | reverse complement strand
CAGCAACCCAACAGTCGCAACCGGGTCGCCTGTGCGGGGCAGCGATGCGCCGCCATTCGATCCCGTAGAGCTATTGGGCTTCTGATCGGTCGCGCCGCCTGTTCCGCCACCAGGTTCTTGCTCACCGATGGCCGGCAACACAACCCGCTTTTCATCTCGGTACACGTTGCCCTCGAACTCGACCTCGGCTGTGTACACCACCAACCCGTCCTTGGTCTCGGTCGGCTCCGTCCGCACACTCGTGACCTTGCAGGCAAGCTCCTGAGTCTCACCGCTCGCCGTATGTTTGAACGTTGCGGTCGCCTCCGAGTAATCATCGGACCAGACGAACTCGGGAGCAAGGTAGCCCGCGACGGTGATGCGGTACACGGTGTCGCCCACCATGGCATCGGTCACGCCGGGAGCCACACCCGTGACCTTGAGGCGCTGATCGGTGCGCTCAGGATCGACCTTGACCACATGCGCGTATTTATTACCCTCACCCAACGAAGGGTTGAGCACAAAACGCTCCTCGCCCACTGAAGCGACGATGAGATACTGGCCACCGTCGACCACCTGAGCGGCATCGGTCACGCGAACATATCCGGAGATTGGCGATGTGCTCGCATCCTCCCCCTCCTTGGCTGGACGATAGAGCTCCATGGAGTCTCCAGCAAGGTCATTACCACCGCACTGGTCGAAGCAAGCTTTGCCGTCGCGCCAAAAATGCAGGTGCTTTTTCGTGCTCGTGTCATAAAGCCTGAACAGGTTGTTCGCCTCGAACTTAAGCTGGATGACGCCCGCCTGCCCCTGCCCGGGAAGACCTGCCTTCTCGATCTTGAGATATGCGGTCTCCCCGTCCTGCGTTGTACCGGAAACGGTCCAGTTCTCGCCGTTCGCGGTGAACGTGAAGAGCGCATCGCTCAAACGAATAGCCTCGCCCGCAAACGAGTTGTCCGAACCCAGACTGCCGGGAATCTCACCCCAGACCTCAGAGAGCTTTTGAGACGTGACTTCGATGGAGGCGATGCTTTCATCGGGCTTGTGGGCGATTTCGACACCATTGACGCCCAACGTCGTGCTCTCGCCGGGACTGACAACAACCTCGACGAGCTTCTCGGGGGCAACCGTCACCGTGTAGCTGACGCCAGACGCAGGGTCGACAAACTCCACCACGCCCTCGCGCTTGCCCTCAAACGTCACCGTCGAAGTACCGTCACCATTATCCTCGACCTTGATTCCAAGAATCGCGGTGTCGACATTCTCATATCCCTTGAGCGAACCCTCGATCTCAAACTCGATCTCGCCGTACAGGGGCACCGAAACATTCCGCTCGTTGCCAATCTCAGCGTTAGGGGCAATATCTTCGATGGAGAAGCTCTCGTACGTAATGCTGTCGGCACTTGCCGCGGTCTGCTTAGTCTCGTACAGGATGCCAATAGATCCATCGGGCAACTCGGTCATGGACGAATAGGCGAACCAGGTGCCATTCTTGGTGACATCAAAGGTGTAGTCCCAGCTGATGCCACCGTCATCCTGCACCAAACCGACATTGATCGTGCCATTGATGCGGCGGCTCGCCGAAGGACAGGACAGGATGATGGCAGTCTTGCCGTCGATCTTCTCGGAATAGGTGATCGCGTTGATCTGGCACCCGGTGTCGATCGTAAGCCCCGAGGCGGGCAGACTTTTCTCGTCCCTCCACGTGACACCGTTATCGGTGGAAACGGCATACCAGCCGTGGCGGGCGAACAGGTAGAGCCTGCCATCGGCTTCGACCACCGTGGACTCGGAAGTCTGGTTCTGCAAGTTATTGCTGCGGTGCCACGTGACGCCGTCATCGGAATAGATGGTACTCGTGTGGCCGTCGCCCTTACCGTACTCATAGGTGTAGCACGGCAGGATGATGCGGCCCGTCGAGGTCACGACGCCGCGGCCTGGTCCCACACCATAGAAGCAATCATTTTTGTCGACACTCGTGCGCACCTGCTCGTTGAGCATCATCGGGTCAGACCAGCTGGCGCCGCCGTCGCTCGAACTCACGAGCCACAGGTACGAAGTGGCCGTCACATGCAGGTCGGCGTTGAAATAGAACACGTTCTGCTGGACGTAATCGCTGCTACCCAGCTGTTGACAGTACACGGGATCTTTGTTCTCGTCGAACAGGAAATACTCCCGGTCAACGTAGAACTCGGTGGCTCCTCCGTCTGCCTTGATGACGGGAGCGTAGCCGTCGGCGCCAAAGTCGCCGACGTAGTGTGTGTAGCCAGTTCCACGCTCCGCACCGACGCTGCGCTGCGTATCGGGATTAGGAGACGCAAAGAGCACGAGGCGCTGCTCGCCATCGATCTCAACATAGCCGCTCGCATTGACGGGATGGTTGTTCGCGGCGGAGTTGAGCGCGACGCCGCCCGGCCACAGGTCGACCATCATGTAGACGGTGCCCTCCCTCTCGACCATCACAGGATCGATGAACGCCGTGGCATGGCTGTTATACGCGTTCGTGCTGTCGTTGAAGTAGTTGGGGAAGCTGTAGTTCCAGGTCTTTCCGCCATCGGTGGACTTGCTGACGATGGTATCGAGGCCGCCGGCGTCGCCGAGCGTGGTCCAACGCGCATCGATAGCCGAAAGCAGGCTGCCATCCTTGAGGGTGATTAACGAGGGGATACGGAAGTACTGGCTCCCCGCGGTCCCAGAAGCATAAGGCTGGTCATACGTGACGCCGGACGCGGGCTTGTCGTTCGGAATCACGTTCGGGGTGACCTCGGTCTTCTTGTATGCAACGAACCCATAGGGATCGGTCGAGACCTTCCATGAGCCGTTGGCCGTGTTGTTGAAGGCGAAGTAGTACATGGTACCGCTGACCTCACGACCGATGGAGAAAGAACCATCGTCCATCCGCTCGACCTTGAGCACCTGAGCCTCGTCTCCGGGAGTCGCACCACCTGCGGAGATGTTCAGGTACTTGCCGCTCGCCGTGTTGGACTTGACGGTGTAGCCGCCCTCGACCGCCTCGATGGTCCACTGGTGGGCGCCGGTGCCGGCAAAGTTGCCGGCGGTGCAGTCGGCAGGACTCAGCACGTCGGAGTGAGCAGACGTTTTACACTTGTCCAGCGCCGCCGCACCATCCGTGTAATGCAAAATGCGGTACTCCGTCTTACCCGAACCCGCAGTAGCGTGGTGGTCACGAGGGAATACGTTTGTCCCGACTCGATCTCGCCCGTCACCTTTTGGTATTCAATCGTCTTGGGCAAGCCGTTATCGGAGCTCACATCGGCCGCAAGCGCCGCCGCACCTCCAATCCCCGCTCCAGCGTCGCCTGCCTCATGCGCAATCGCGACCGCGGGTGCCCACGATAGCGCGAGGCATGTACTGGCGGCAACGGCCATTGCGGCAAGACGCCTGTCCTTACCCATATGAAACACCTTTCAAACAGCGCCTTCCCATGCGAACTATCCAAGGCGCACGAAACCCAATGCTATTTAATTTAGATAGATAAGCCCACCAGCTCGATGGGCATTCCGCAAACGGCGTCAACACTGCCGCCAACGATCAGCGTGCAGATACTGGTATGCAAAGAGGATTGCCAGTTAAAGGCCATTATGGAGGGTCTGTGCGCAAAGTGGGGCAGAACAATCGGCCCGATGGAACCGGTCAAAAATGAGGGCTATCAAAGCAAACGTGTCTCCAGGAGCAGAGCGCGTGTTCGCGTGTTCGCGGACACGCCAGCCAATGCTATTCCACCCGTGCTCAGACAATCACTTAGCAACCAACAGCAACCGGCTAGCATCAAAATGGAGACGGAGCGTCTCGCCTTCACGGGGCAGCTCGTCGCTCGGCGTGTCCACCATGTCGACCTTCCACTGAATACGTGAACGAGCGCCCGCGAGCGGCGGATCGAGCAGCACCAGCCGCTCAAAACGCGAATCACTCACGCGCGCTACATGCAAATCGAAGCTGTTGCGGCGGCGCTTCCCCGTCTCACACGAGCGGTCTCGATGGATGTGGCGCGCGCGGACGCCCAGATACGCAACGTCATCGGGCACCTCGCGACCCACGTCGAAGGTCATGCCCCAGTCGATGGCCTCGACGTTTTGTGGCAGAGACCTTGCACGCACGCGAGGTGTTCTTGCACCCCCGTCAGGCGCATGCCGGCAAGCGTCTGGGGGCGCGTCATGAGCTCGCTCGCCGTACCGCTCTCCTCGATGCGCCCATTGTGCATCACGCAGATGCGGTCACACAGTCGGCACGCCTCGTCGATGTCATGACTCACGTAGAGCACCGTGCGATGCACCACCGAGAACACGTCGAGCAGATTCTGCTCAAGCGCGCTTTTTAGATAGGAATCGAGCGCGGAAAAGGGCTCGTCGAACATGAGGATCCCGGGGCGGGCGGCGAGCATACGCGCCAGGGCGACGCGCTGCTGCTGTCCACCGGATAGCTGGGAGGGATAGCGGTCGGCAAAATCGGCCATACCGAAGATGTCCAAAAACTGCCGAGCGCGTGCACGATGGAAATCGAGCTCGGAACCGCGGCTGGGTACGCACGACCGGTGCGCGGCATGCCTGCGCAAACGTTGTCCTCGACCGTCATGTGCGGAAAGAGCTGGTAGCTTTGGAACAGCAGCGCCGTTTTGCGTTCTTGCGGCGAAAGGTCGATGCCGGCACGGGAATCGTAGAACGTCACGCCGTTGACCACGATGCGCCCCTCATCGGGGGTCTCAACACCCGCGATGCACCGTAGCGTGCAGCTCTTGCCGCAGCCAGACGCCCCCAGCAGGGCAACGCGTTCCTCCCCTGCCTCAAGAGATACGTCAAGGGAAAACCCCGGGTATCGCTTCTTGATGTCAAGACTCAGGCTCATGCCGCACCATCCTCAAACAGCGAACGCAACGCCTCACGATCGATGCACAGCGCGTCACCGCCGGTTTCCTCCAACCCGTCGCGCACGGAATCGGGTCGAGCACCGGAGTCCGCAAGACGAGAGACTCCGCACGCCCGATCGCAACGACGACCCGCCACCGAAGCGCAACGGAAGGCGCCGGGCACCGTGCCGCCATCTCGATACCCCTGGTGGCGCGCGGTGTAGGCGTTGATCCCCCATACCACGAGGAAGCTGAACGCAATGACGACCACCACCCAGAACAAGGCGACGGAGGTGTTGCCGCCCATCCACTCGAAGTAGATGGCAATGGGGATGGTCTGCGTAATGCCCGCGTAGTTGCCGGCAAAGAACAGCGTGCAACCAAACTCGCCCATGGCGCGCGCGAAGGCGAGTACCGTGCCCGCGGCGATGGAGGGCCAGGCAAGCGGAAGCATGATCTTGCGGAAGATGCGCGACTCCGACCATCCAAGTGTGCGAGCCGCATCTAACATACGTGAATCGAGCGACTCGAAGGCGCCGAGCGCCGTGCGGTACACGAGCGGGAAGCTCACGACCACCGCGGCGATGACCGCTGCCTGCCAGGTGAAGACGAGCGAGACGCCGTGCGCAATGAGCCAGCGGCCCACCGCGGTCGACTGGCCGAACAGCATGAGCAACAGGAATCCGCACACCGTGGGCGGTAGCACCATCGGAATCGTGAAGACCGAATCAAGCAGGCCCTTGATGCGGCTCGACGTGCCCACCACGCGCCATGCGGCGAGCAGTCCGAACACAAACGAGATGACGAGCGCAAGGCCACTCGTTTGAGCGAAACCCAGAAGGGGCGGAAATCGATGGACGAGAAGAACTCCGTAGCACGCTCAGCGGGACCCACAGGAGCATCGGCGACCACGTCGGCGGCGGGAACAAGCTCGGCGTAGTCGCACCATAGTGCACCGTCACCCAAATCGATGCCGGCGGTGCGCGCCTGCTCCACCCCAGCTTGGCCCTCCGCAGCCGCCGCCCACGTCACCGTGGCGAACCGCGATCCGTCAGCAGCGCGGGCATTGAAGCGGTACCGGTAGTCCCCTATCGTGAACACGTCGTCGTAAACCAACATGTACGGAACGTCCATGCTGGAAAGCAGAGCACCTCCCATACTCGCTTCCTCATCGAGGGCACAGATCATGGACCATAAGACGGAATCGTTTTCACTCACAAACGGATACAGTCCCAACTGCTGCGCCACACCCTCGTCTATGTGCACCAGCGTCATTTCGGGCGTCCTGATCACCACGACGCTCGCTTGGTCAGAGAGCGGGATCCGGTAGCCTTCAGGCGCACCGTCGACGCTGCGTGCCGTTCCCTTTGCCAGGCGTTCGAAGCCGGTGAGCCCGAACGTCGAGCCCTCGAACGTCGCCGAACCCTCAGAGGGCACCTCGACCCGATCAAGGTAGTCGGAGTAATTCCGCTGCACGGCCTCGCCGGCATAGGCACGAGGCTGGACGGCGGCGATGCAGACCAAAGCGATGATGATGCTCGCCAGCACGCGGGCGGGGGTACACGCAAGACGCATCCGAGCAGGGCCTCCGGCATGAACCGGGCGCCTTGAGCCCAACAGGGAGTCCACACGTCTGCTTCCCACGGGTCAAACACCTACCAATCAGCAATCTTGCAATCAAAAGGGGCGACCGCGATGGCCGCCCCTTCCCTTTTCATGCGCCGTCGCGTTCGTCCCAGCATTCGCGTTCGTCCCAGTATGCCAGAACATTCGGGCGAAGCAGCTATTCGGCAAGCTCGAAGCCGTACTTTGCCCAGATCTTCTGGGCGCCGGCGTCGTTCATGCAAAAGTCGAGGAAGTCCGCGGCAGCTTGGCATGCTCGCTTGTCGAGGAGACGGCGCCAGGGTACACGATGGGCCTATGCGAATCCTCTGGACACACAAAGGCCTGCTCAATGCCATCGTACCGGAAGATATCAGAGCTATAGACGAAGCCGATGACCGCATCACCGGTCGAAACGTACTTGGCGGCTGTGCCCACCTTGTCGGCCAACGCCACGCGATCGGCGAACTCCGGCGCGTACTCACCGTCGTCACCGGCAGCCCCTGTGTACAGGCCAATGGTAAACAGCGCCTGGTTTGCGTACTTGCCCGCAGGAACCGTGACGGCGTCTCCGATAGCCACCTTGCCGTCGATGTTCGCGAGATCCTCAAGAGAGTCGATTTCGACGTCAGAGCCTTCGGCCTTGGCGATCACGAGGTCATTCACGAACATGTCGAAGCGCGTGTCGTCGTCGACCAGGCCCGCCTCAACGGCGTCATCCATGGTGCCGGTTGAAGCCGTGATGAGAGCATCGACCTGCGCGCCCGCACGCATTTGCTCTATGAGATCGCCGGATCCTTGAACTGCGTATCGGCGAACGTGACGCCCGTCTTCTCGGTGTACAGCTCTTGCACCTCGGGCATTGCCTTCTCAAGCGAATTGGCGGCGAAAACCTGGAGTTCGACTGCTTCCTTGGAGTCCTGGTCGTTTGAGCCCGAATTCGTTGCCGGTGTATCACCGCCGCAGCCCGCAAGGGAGCCGGCAATCAGAACCGTCATGCCCCACGCCACGATAAAGCGGCGAGACCAAAGCCGCGATCCAGCGACGCGCGGCTACGGGAGCCATCCTTGATCTTCTTCATGCACTGTCCTTTCCCCCTGATATGGATAGGCGGATGAGCCCGTAGGTACGCCCGCCCACATTATTCATATTATATTTGTTTGAGAATAATACTCAGTTGAGAATAATGTTAATGACCCCCGCCGCGAGACATCTGCATGGCATGCTCGAGCTGGTCGGCAATGGCCTCCCAGCATTCACGTGCCGCCTTTGTCGACCCGGGAAAGTTAATCACCAGCGCGAGTTTCCCATGGGCAGACCGTCCTCGCCGCGAACCGCGCGCTGCATACAGCACGCGCGGGAGAGCATTGCGCGGCGGGTCTTTGCGAGCGAATACGAACGGATGGCCTCGGCGATGCCCGGGACGTCGCGCTCGCACACCGCAGCGGTGGCCTCGGGGGTCACGTCACGCGGGGAAAGACCCGTGCCGCCACAGGTGAGCACGATGTCTGCCGCCAGGTCGTCGGTCGCGGTGCGTATGGCGACGAGATCTCCCTCATGTCATCGTGTACCACGTCGTGTGCGCATACCGACCATCCCGCCTCCCTGATCAGGACTCGAGCGCCGCCCCCCGCCTCGTCCTCGGTGACGTCGCGCGTATCAGAGCACGTGATGATCGCGAATTTGATATCCATGGGGCTCCTCCAAATAGTCTGAATGAACTGGTTGGTGGCTTACAGAACGGTGCCCTCGGGCAGGTCGTAACGAATCACCTCGGCCTCATCGCCTGCGGTGATGCCCCGCAGGCCATCGGGCACCACGAGCAGGCAATTGCCCCGATGAAGGTCGACGAGCATGGCGGAGTTCTGCGTCGCCGCCTCGGTGGCGACGAGCTCACCCGCCGGATCGCGCTCAACGCGCGCGCGATTGTAGAAGCGACGGTCTTGGCGCTTCTTCACATCGCGCTGGACGCGCGCCTTCTGCACGGGCCTTTGCAGATCGGAGTGGCCGCGCATCTTGCGGATGGCGGGGCGAACGAACAGCTCGAAGCCGATAAACGCGCCGGCAGGATTGCCCGATAGGCCGACAAACGGCACGTCATTGACGAGACCGAAGGTACCGCCTTGCCCGGACGCATGGAAATGCGGTCGAACAGGACCGTGCCCTCGCGGGCGACGAGCGCTGTCACGTAATCGTAGTCACCCGCGGACGCGCCTCCGGATGTCACCACGAGGTCGCACTCGTCAACCGCGCGCCGCACGAGCTCGCAGATGCGCTCTTCGTCGTCAGGGGCGATGCCGTAAAACACCGGCTCCGCGCCCGCGGCAATCGCAGACGCCATGAGCGCGGGAGCGTTGACGTCGCGGATCTGGCCGCGCGCGGGCGCTACCGAGGCATCGACCAATTCCGTCCCCAGGGAGATGATGCCGACGCGAGGCGCGCGGTGCACCGGCACGACGGCGGCGCCGGCGTTGGCAAGCAGACCCGCACCTGCGGACGTCACCACCTCGCCAGCGTGCATGATCACCTCGCCACGGTGCGCCTCGAGGCCGGCGGCGCGGATATTCTCCCCAATCGACGCGGGCCTTCTCAATGCCACGCGCGAACCCTCGTTGCCATCACCCTCGAGAACCTCGACGATCTCGTACTTGACGACAGCATCGAGCCCCTCGGGGACCGGAGCCCCCGTCATGATGCGCACGGTCTCCCCAGGGCCGACGGTCCCCTCGAATACATGGCCCGCGGCCTCATGCCCAACCACATTGAGCACCACGGGATGCCCCCCGTCGGCATCGAGCAGGTCCTCAGCGTGCACCGCGTATCCGTCCATGGCGCTGTTGGCGAAGGGCGCTAAGTCGATATCGGTCGCGACGTCGCGCGCCAAGGGGAGCCCCGCTGCCCTCCAGCAGGCAATCTCCTCTATCGGCGTTGGAACGACGTGGCGCAGGACGACGTCCAACGCCTCCTCCACCGTGAGCATGTGCGCATCGGGGTTGAAGTCTTGTGCCATAAAGTCCCTTCCTCACCATATCCCGGGTGCCGCAACGCCCGCCGCAAATCGAAAGACGATTGAGCCGCGCCGCCGCAACGGCGAGGGCACATGCGATGCCGCCCGTTGTATTCTCATTAGAGAATAGTTCAAGCGCGGTCGTTTGCCTATCGGCGACCAAAGATGGCGGCGTATACTGAAACGCATTTACACCCCAAACACCCAAGGAGGATGACCATGCCCAAGCAGGCGCTCAAAGCGGCGCGAGGCGAACTGCGCCGCGGGTCTCGCGAACTCGCCTTCGATGCTCGGCGCAACGCGGGAAACGCGCGGGCGAGCTTTCGCGTCCTGGTACTCAGCGCGCTGGTCGCCGCACTCATGGGAGTCGCCGGATGGGCTTTCCTCGCCGCGCTACGACTCGCCACGGACGCACGCGAAGCCCATCTGTGGCTCTTCGGACTGCTTCCCCTTGTCAACCTCGCCACCGCCTGGCTCTACCGCAACCACGGATTGCGTGCCCAGCGCGGCAACAACCTAGTCATCGACAGCACCATAACCGGCACACCCATCCACGGCCGCATGGCGCTGCTCACCTTCGCCTGCTCAACCGCCACGCACCTCGCAGGCGGATCTGCCGGTCGCGAGGGAGCGGCAGTGCAGATGGGCGGCACCATCGCGAGCAACGTCGCCACGGTGTTCCGCGTGGAGGGCCACGACCGGCGCGATCTCATGATGGCGGGTATCTCCGCTGCATTCGGGGCGGCGTTCGGCACGCCGCTCGCCGGAGCCTTCTTCGGCATGGAGATGTGCTTTGTGGGCAAACTCGACTACAGCGCCGCCCTCTACTGCCTCACCGGGTCATTCATCGGGAATGCCGTGAGCCGAGCCCTTGGCAGCCCTTTCGCCTTCCAAACGATCTCGCGCGTCCCACCGATGGATCCAAGCGTCTTGGCCGTCGTCATCGGCGCCGCCGTCGCGTTTGGCCTCGCCGCCCGCCTCTTCACGTTCTGCATCCGCACGGTCAAGCGCCTCTACGCTCGCTTCTTCGTGAATTACCTCGCAGCCGCAGGAGCAAGCGGCATCCTCCTCGTCCTCCTTTTCCTCGGCCTTGGCCTGCATCGCTATGGCGGCCTCTCCGAATGGATGGTCCCCGCGGCATTCGAGGGCAAGACCACCCTCTTAGACCCGGTCTTGAAACTCGTCATGACCGCACTCACCGTGGGGGCGGGATTTCAAGGCGGCGAGGTGACGCCCCTGTTCGGCATCGGCGCTTCCCTCGGCGGCTGGATCGGATCGGTCACGCTCGGAGATCCCAGCCTTATGGCCGCATTGGGCATGGTGGGGGTTTTCGGCGCGGCGCTCAACGTTCCCATCACCACCATCATGCTCGGTATCGACATGTTCGGAGCGAGCGCGGGTGCGTACTTCGTCATCGTGGGCTTTATGAGCTATCTCATCGCCGGACACCACGCCGTGTACCCCGCACAGCGCATCGTCACCCCCAAGAGGCGATCGCTCAAGGAGGATACGGCCCTCACCGTAGAAGGCGCTTACGAACGCCATCGCCAGGAGCTCGAGGAGATGATCGACGAATGAGGAACGCCCGGCTCGAGTCACTTGGACATGCGCTCATCATCGTCAACCCCGTTGCGCAAAGTGGTGCGGCAGCAGGGGCTGCAGAGCGCCTCAAGCGCTTCCTCACGATGTACTGCCACCGCGAGGCATTCGACATCGCCCAAACCGAACGCCCCCGACATGCGACGGAGCTTGCGGCCGCGGCGCAGAATTCGACACCGTGCTCGCACTCGGCGGCGACGGTGCGGTGCACGAGGTAGCCAACGGCCTTATGCAGATCCCGGCGGCGCAGCGGCCCATGCTCGGGGTCGTGCCGGTCGGGTCGGGGAACGACTTTGCGCGCACCCTAGGGCTGACCGACATCACCGATGTCTCCGGCACCGATTTCTCCGCCCTGCTCACCAGCGAACCCACCGTCTGCGACATCATGCGCATCACCTACGAGACGAGCGGCTCAGGGCACCCCGCAGTTGTGGAGTACGCCGTCCAGACTGCCTCATTTGGGCTCGATGCCGCCATTGCCATCGACACGCACACCATGCGAAAGCGCACGGGCTCACGGGAGCACCGCTTTATATGGCGAGCGGACTCAAAGCGTTCGGGCGGAGCTATCGCGACTATCCCGTTCGCGTTCGATTTGACGATGGTGAGACTCGGCACTTGCGCACCATCGTATTCGCGATCCAAAACGGGCCGACCTACGGATCGGGATTCAACATCTGCCCGCGCGCCAGCATCTCCGACGGATTGATCGATGTATGTTACGCCTCCGGCCCCGTGCCGCGCGCCGTGGCGCTGCCAGTCTTCCTTTCTGCCAAGAACGGCCGCCACGTTGGAAGCAAACACGTGCATATCGAACGCATCAAAAAGGTCGACCTTACATTTTCCGCAGGCGACTACCCCATCCAGCTCGACGGCGAGCAAATCCGCGCCAAGAGCATGCGCATCGAGGTCGTGCCCGGCGCACTCAACGTGTTGCAGCCGCTCGATATCGGCCATGCGAACCCATCGCAACAGCCGAGGCGCCAAAACGCCCCGAAAGTTCACTCTCGGGGCGTCAATAAGGTAATTATGAGCAAATCGCGCTTCGAAAGTTCACTCTCGCGTCTCTAGCGCGGATCGATGGCGGGGAGCCTTACGCAAAGACGATCTCGCCCGTCTCGTCGTCCATGCCGGCAATGCGGGCGAGGCTCTCCACGCGATACCCGCGGGCGCGCAGCTTGTCACCACCACCCTGATAGCCCTTCTCGATGGCGATGCCGATGCCCGCGACCTCGGCTCCGGCGCTCTCGCAGATGGAGATGAGCCCCTCGAGCGCGCAGCCGTTCGCCAAAAAGTCGTCGATGATAAGCACGCGATCCCCGCTCTCCAAAAAGCGGCGACCCACGATGACCGGATACTCCTTTTGCTTGGTGAACGAGTAAATGGTGGTGGAATACTGCTCGCCGTCCAAGTTGATGGACTGCGCCTTCTTGGCGAACACCACCGGCACATTGCCAAAGTGTCGCGATGCGCAGCATGCGATACCGATGCCGCTTGCCTCGATGGTGAGAATCTTGTTGATGCCAGCACCCTCGAACAGGCGCGCCCACTCGGCACCCATGTGGTCGAAGAGCTCAACGTCGCATTGATGGTTCAAAAACGCGTCGACCTTAAGGACATTGCCGGCCTTGACGATGCCGTCGCGTACAATGCGCTCCTCGAGCTCCCTCATGAATACCCTCCTATGGTCTGCAGATTTCACAGCAGGATACCACGAAGGCAGGGCTACAGTCCCTGGCGTTCCAGCCATGTCAGGATATCGCGGTGGACCTCGTCTTTGATGGGCTCATTCAGTATCTCGTGACGCATGCCGGGATACAGCTTCTCGCTCACGCGCTCGATGCCCGCACGGCGATACATCTCCACGGCGCGATGCACGCCCGCCCCACACGCGCCAACCGGATCTTCGTCGCCCGAGATGAACATCAACGGCAGGGCATGCGGTAGTTTCGCGCCAAACGGGGATCGGTCGCATCGGACACGAGGCTCGTGAGCGTGTGATAGGCACCGACCGTGAACGGTTGCCCGCACAGGGGTCGCGCTGATACTCCGCGACGACCTCGGGGTCGGTCGCCAGCCAGTCGACGTCGGTCTTGGCGCCCTTGATCGCCTTGCCATACGCGCCCGCGCCCAGCCCATCGACAAAGGAGCTCACATATCGCTCCCCGTGCTTTTTCGCAAGCGACCGCGTGAGTGCCCTGCCGGCGCTCGACAGAGCGCGCGCTGATGTCCCGTTCCGCACAGCACCGCGGCCCGAACGCCAAAGGCATGGCGGGTGAGGAACACGCGTGTGACGAAGCTTCCCATGGAGTGGCCGAAGATCACGTAGGGAATGCCACTCACACGCATATCGCATTGGACCGACAAGCGATCGAGGACGGTCTCGCGCAAGGTCTGGACGTCGGCTATGAGCACATCCTCCCCCGCCTCAAGCGGCATGTGGCCCAGATCTTCGGCGCTGGAAACGGTCTTGCCATGTCCTATATGGTCGTTGGCGCACACGACGAAACCCTGCTCGCACAGAAACGAGGCGAACCCCGCATACCGCTCGACGTGCTCGGACATGCCATGAACGAGCTGGATGAGGCCGCGCGGAGCCTCTCCGCCCGAGGCGACCTCGTCTGGCTCCCAAACGAGCGCGCAGATGGTTGATTCCCCATCGCGGCTGGCATAGTTCAAGGTGGTTGTCTTCATGTTGGGAGCTCCTGTGCGATCGATGTGGACTGCGATGTGCACGCATCGACCTTCTTGTACCCCACGCGGCACAAGGGATATCCAGCCATCCGCCAGCGGCGAGATCCGCCCTGTGCAACGCATCCGATCGGGGCGCAAACGCGCCACCCATCCAAGCACAACAGCCTCCCCCGCATGCGGGAGGAGTCCAGCACGAGCAGATGCACGGCGCGGTTACACTTCCAGCGGAAGGAAACGAAACTCGCTCATGGGAATGGTGCGCGCCTCACGCGCCTCAGCGTCGGCAATCTGGTCTGCGGCATACCCAATAGTGAGCATGTGCACCGGATACAGATCCGAAGGAAGGCCGAACTCGTCGATGGCGACGCGCGGATCGAAGTGACACACCCAGCAGGTGGACAGACCGAGATCCTCTGCCTGCATCATCATCTGGTCAACAACGATGCTCGAGTCGATATCGCCCGAATCCATCTGGTCATACTTGCGCACCCAGGCGATGTCGACCTTTTCGCACACCACGAGCACGAGCGGTGCGCCGAAGACGCTACCGTCTTTGGCGAAGTGCTTTGCCGCAATCCCAGCCTTCTCACGCAAGCGCGGGGTATCGCAGACGAGCACGCGCGTGGGATGCTTGTTGCAGGCGGACGGCGCGATACGCCCCGCCTCGAGAATCGCGGAAAGCTTTTCGGGCTCGACCGCACGGTCCTCATAGGAGCGGCAAGAGTAGCGGGCGCGTGTCAATTCGGAGTAGGACATACTGCCTCCCAGGGCATCGTGATGGAAACGGTTGTGCCGCCGAAGCGAACTACAGGTATTTGCGCCAGTCGTCCTCCCCTTCGTCTTCCTCTTGAGCCTCCGCCTCTGCCGCCGCAGCGGCGCGTTCAGCGGCGGCCTCGGCGTAGCTCACGGCGTTCTTCTCGGGAAATGCAGCGAAGACATGCTCGAAATGCTGGAGGTTCTCGTTGAACCGATCGCGCGAAACGGCGAAGATGGCGAGCTCGATGGCGTGCGTGCCCCGCGCAAGTTCCTCGCGGAACAGCTCGGCGACCGTATCGGCGTCCCAACCGAACACACCGCAACCCCAGGCACCGAGCACGACCTTCTTATGCCCAAGCATATCCACCACATCAAGCGCAAAGCGGATGCGCTCGCGCATGGCGCGCTCGAGGACGCCTTCCTTGACGCCATACTCCTCGCGCGCGCGGCGGGCATTGGGAGCGGCGATCACGAGCACATCGGCGTACGCGTGGATCTTATCGCGCGCGAAACGGACCTTGGGAACCACGAGACCGCGGTTTCGATACAGCTCGCAATTGATGTTGCGACGACGATTCTCGCCATACCAGCACGCTGGGATTCGAGCACGTTGTAGAGGAAAGACTCAGAGCAGAGCGCCTCCTCCTGTGCCCAAGCGCCGCGAATGTAGCCACCACCCGGGTTCACGAACGAGGCGAAGTCGAGCACGGCGAGATCGCAGTACTCCGCGCGGCCGCGGCCGTTCTCGAGGATCGCGGCGACGGAGTCGGCGTCGACCACGCGCACCTCGGGCACGCATCCGGTGACCTCGACGGAGACGGGTGCCTCGACGCGGCGCACACCGGCCGAACTCCGCTCGATTTCCTTGCCGAAGCGCACGGCCACCTGCTCGGTATGGCGCTCGGCGGCAGCGGCGCGCGCCTGCTTGCGGGGGTTGCTCCGCTGGCTCCCTTTGTGTTCCACCATGGATACCCCTCCCTACAGGCTCGCGAGCGCCTGCTCGACGTCGGCAATCAGGTCTTCGGTGGACTCGATGCCGCAAGACAGACGCACCATATCGGGCGCGATGCCGCACGCCTCGAGCTCGGCGTCGTTCATCTGGCGGTGCGTGGCGTTCGCCGGATGCAGGCAGCAGGTGCGCGCGTCGGCCACATGCGTGGCGATCTGGGCGATTTTGAGGCTCTTCATGAACTGCTCGGCAGCGGCGCGGCCGCCGGTGAAGCCGAAGCTCACGACGCCGCAGGAGCCGTTCGGCAGATACTTCTGGGCGAGGTTGTAGCACTTGTCGCCGGGAAGGCCCGGGTAACGCACGAAGCGCACGGCGGGATGGTTCGACAGGAATTCCGCCATGGCCTGGCCGTTCTTGCAGTGCTGCGGCACGCGCACATGTAGACTTTCGAGACCAAGATTGAGCAGGAAGGCGTTCTGCGGGCTCTGAATGCATCCGAGGTCACGCATGAGCTGGGCGGTTGCCTTGGTGATGAAGGCACCGCCTTGGCCGAATTTCTCGACGTAGGTCACGCCGTGGTAGGTCTCGTCGGGGGTGGTGAGGCCCGGGAACTTGTCGGCATGGGCCATCCAGTCGAAGTTGCCCGAATCAACGATGGCGCCGCCCACTGCGGCGCCGTGGCCATCCATGTACTTGGTGGTGGAGTGGGTCACAATGTCGGCGCCCCACTCGAAGGGACGGCAGTTGATCGGCGTGGGGAACGTGTTGTCCACGATCAGCGGCACGCCGTGGGCGTGAGCCGCAGCGGCGAAGCGTTCGATATCGAGGACCGCGAGTGCAGGGTTGGCGATGGTCTCGCGAACACGCACTTGGTGTTGGGTCGGAACGCCGCCTCGAGTTCTTCGTCGCTCGCGTCAGGCGCCACGAAGGTGCACTCCAGGCCCATGCGGCGCATGGTGTGGGCGAGCAGGTTGTAGGTGCCGCCGTAGATGGCGGAGCTTGCCACCACGTGGTCTCCCGCGCCGGCGATGTTGAAGACGGCGAAGAAGTTCGCCGCCTGGCCGGAGCTCGTCAACATGGCGGCGGTACCGCCCTCGAGTTCGGCGATCTTTGCGGCCACGTAGTCGTTCGTTGGGTTCTGCAGGCGGGTGTAGAAGTAACCCGACTCCTCGAGATCGAACAGGCGGCCCATATGCTCGGAGGTGTCGTACTTCCACGTGGTGGATTGGTAGATCGGCACTTGGCGGGGCTCAGCGTCCCCGGGACGGTAGCCGCCTTGCACGCAGGTCGTTCCGATATGCTCGGCCATGGGCTCTCCTTCGCTCGCATCGACACGGCGAGCAGCCGCATCGTTTCATAGATAGGTAAATGGTATACCGTTCACCGCAAACGCGAAGGAAGAACCATGGCAATCAATAAATCGGTTACTTTGACGGATTGTGAGGCGCTGAAGAGGGCCGCCGCGGACTATCACGCGCGCGGCTTCAACTGCGCCCAATCCGTGATCTGCGCCTTTGCACCGGCGCTCGACATCGACGAGAAGGCGGCATTCGCCCTCTCCGAGGGGTTCGGTGCCGGCATGGGCGGCATGTCGGAGACCTGCGGGGCGATCTCGGGCGGCATCGATGGCGCTCGGCCAGATAAAGAGCTCAGGTTCGACGCTCCAGGCAGCAAGGGGGCCACGTACCGTCTCGCTCGCGCGTACTGCGATGCGTTTAGGGAAAAGAACGGCTCGACCATCTGCCGCGAGCTCAAGGGCGTGGGCGGGGACGCTGGTCCGCTGCGCTCTTGCGCCGGTTGCATCGACGACGCCATTGATCTGTTCGTGGACATTATCAAGGGGTAACCGCCTCAGACCGTGCTTTGTTATCCGCACGATTGACCGCGGGGCATACAGCTAAAACTCGTCGAAATGGGGCTTCCTATCTCGATGCGCTCGCGCCCAGCCATGAGCTCGGTGAGCTTCGGCGCAAGCGCGAGCTCCTCGCCTTCCCGATACACGGCGTGGATAACGACCTCGTCGGTGTAGTCAGTCGCGGTGACCTTGCCGCGCGTATCGGCAATCTTGCGCACAACTTGCTCGTATTGGGGATATGCAACAGTAATGTCGACCGCCACCACACTCGTCATCTCTACAATATCGCCCGCCTGGCGGGCGGCCTCGACCGCCGCCTGCGCAGCAGCCGTATAGGCGCGCACCAGACCGCCCGGCCCCAGCAGCGTACCGCCAAAGTAGCGCGTGGTCACGCAGCAAACGTCCTTGAGCCCCGCGCCGCGCAGCACCTCGAGCGTGGGCATGCCACTTGTCCGCTGCGGCTCCCCATCGTCGCTTGCGCGCTCCGTTCCATCCACCAAGATAAATGCGGGGACGTGTGACGAGCGTCATAATGCCGCGCTCGGACTGCAGCCTGATGCGCCTGCGCCTCCTCAACGGATTGCACGTGGACCAGCTGCGCAATGAACCGGCTCTTGCGATCCTCGAACTCCCCGGTGACCTCAGCCCCCGCCCTCAACGTGAAATAACTCTCCGCCATAACCCCTCACAACCGTGCCCAATAATATATAAAGGCTTCTTTCGTCTTTTTCATTACACCGTATTGAACCACAGCTCCCTGGACCGGCGAACAGCGCGGCCGCATCTTCCACGCGCAGTTCCGCACGCAAAGGAGAGCCCAGTGGGATCTCCGTCTTGCGCGGGATTGTTTGAGCACGGACGATGTGGGAGTGCGGGAGAGGGGGAACAACTCCTCGAGCTCATGGTACAATACCTCATCGCGAAGCGGGCCAGACGATCGCGCGACCAGTCACTACGTGGCAGGCGTGAGGAAAGTCCGGGCTCCATAGGGCAGGAAGCTGGTTAACGGCCAGGCGGGGCGACCCGACGGATTAGCGCCGCAGAAAAGAAGACTCCCGCTGCCCGCATTCATGCGGGTGAGAGAAAAGCTGAAACGGTGGTGTAAGAGACCACCAGCGTCGTGGCAACACGGCGGCTTGGCAAGCCCCTTCCGGAGCAAGCGCGAATAGGAGCGCCATGGGCCGGCCCGGCCCGCGCTCGGGTAGCGTGCGAGGAACTGCACGGCGACGTGCAGGCGAGATAAATGATCGTCCACGACAGAACCCGGCTTATCGGCCCGCCTTCGCCCCTTTGAGGATCATCTTGCCGACTCCCCCTCTGACTCCCCCTCTCAAAATGCGTGGCCCGTCCCACCAGACCTTGTAGCTGGTTTTTCCTTACAGAAGCCTTACATACCGTTCGTGCTTCAGCTCCGTGTCATGTGTTTGTAAGGAGTAGAATAACAAGGCTGTGTAAACGGGCGCGTTCGCGCGCCGAACGGGAATGTGGTATCAGTGGACGTATCCTTCTCCTATTTCATTGCGCAAGTCTTTTCAAATCCAATACTTGCCATGACGGTCCTGCTCACGCTGGGCGTCATCTTCGTAAATGGCTGGACCGACGCGCCCAACGCCATCGCGACCTGCGTCACGACGCGCTGCCTACCGCCCAAGACCGCAATCATCATGAGCGCCATCTTCAACTTCCTCGGCGTGTTCATCATGACGCACATCAACGCGAGCGTGGCTTCGACCATCTCCAACATGGTCGACTTCGGCGCGAACACCCAGATCGCGCTCATAGCGCTGTGCGCTGCGCTGTTCTCCATCGTGGTGTACTCCGTGGGCGCGAGCATCTTCGGCATCCCCACGAGCGAGAGCCACAGCCTCATCGCCGGCCTCACCGGCGCGGCGATCGCCCTGGGCGGCGCAGACGGCGTCAACATGAACGAGTGGGTCAAGGTCCTCTATGGCCTCGTCCTCTCCCTCGGCCTCGGCTTTGCCATGGGCTGGGTCGTCTGCAAGGTGGTCACCCTCCTCTTTGCCTCGACGGACCGCCGCAAATCCAACACGTTCTTCCGCTGGGCCCAGATCGCCGGCGCCGCCGGCATGAGCTTCATGCATGGAGCCCAGGACGGGCAGAAATTCATCGGAGTCCTGTTCCTCGGCGTCGCCTTCTGCAACGGCCAGTCCTCGGTTGACAACATGATCATCCCGGTGTGGCTCATGCTACTGTGCTCCGTCGTCATGGGCGTGGGCACGAGCGTCGGAGGCGAGAAGATCATCAAGTCCGTGGGCATGGACATGGTCAAGCTCGAGAAGTACCAGGGCTTCTCCGCGGACCTCTCCAGCTCGCTGTGCCTGCTGCTCGCGACCCTCACCGGCATCCCGGTTTCCACCACGCACGTCAAGACGACCGCGATCATGGGCGTGGGCGCGGTTAAGCGTATCTCCGCCATCAACTTCGGCGTGGTCAAGGACATGCTGCTCACCTGGGTGTTCACCTTCCCCGGTTGCGGCCTCATCAGCTTCCTCATGGCAAAGCTGTTCTTGTTGTTTATCTAAGACGAAACGGGCAAACCGAACCATCTTCTGAAAGGACCGATCATGGCCAAGAAAAATGACGCCTTCTACTTTGACAGCTTCGCCAGCGCCGCGGAGCTCGCATGCAAGGCAGCCCAAAAGCTCGACGAGATCATGCGTCATTTCGATCCCGCCACCATCGAGGAGGCCGTCGCCGAGATGCACGAGATCGAGCAGGAGGCCGACGAGATCGTCCATACGGTCAACGACGCGCTGATCACCGCCTTCATCACCCCATCGAGCGCGAGGATATCGCCACCCTGAGCAACAGCATCGACGCGTCATCGACCGCATCGAGGGTGTCCTGCACCGCATCTACTTCACTAACGTTCAGGAGATCTACCCCGCCGCGCTCGAGATGTCCGCCAAGGTCATGCGCGCAACTGAGCAGATGCACGACCTGGTACTCGAACTTCCGCAGTTCAAGCGCTCCAAGAGCCTGCGCGAGCACGTGGTAACGGTGAATACCATCGAAAGCGAGTGCGACGACATCTACATCGCTGCGATGCGCGGCTTGCACACCGCGGACCTTGACCCGCTGACCGTCATCTCCTGGCGCGATGTCTATACGTTCCTCGAGTACTGTGCCGACTCCTGCGAGTTCGTCGCCGACACCGTCGAGTCCATCGTGATGAAGAACAGCTAAACGAACGAGTGCTCGACACATGCCGAGCAGGATTAAGAGATCTGAAGCTCAAGTTTCCGCGCGCTAGCGCGTTGCCGCAGAAACTTGAGCTTTTTCGTATTAGTTTTCGAAAGTAACAAGTAGAAGACGACGAACATTCGTTAAAACACCAGCAAATGGCTGGATGAAAACCCACTATACATCGACTTTTTAAAATTCAATACGAAAAAGCTGAACTTTGAGCAGTGCACGATTCAACAGATGGGCATCTGCATATCAAGTCGGTCATACAGTGTCCACATGCCTCGATATTTCAAATTATGTCTCTACAACGCAGCGAGCCCACGCCATATGGCACGGGCTCACTTTTCAACGATGGTGAAATCAAAGTGTCGCACTGCATCTCAGACCGAGCGACCGCTTAAATCAAATCAAGTCTCAACCCAGGCAGATGTCTAGTCTAGATCGTCGGAGCCGAAATTCGGGAGCGGTGCGAACGGGTCGTCGACGGGCATCGGCTCAGGGGCCGGTACGGACACGGGCTCAGCAACAACGGCTTCGGAACCCGTAGGGGTGCCCATGAGCAAATCGGCAGGGAACTCATTTTGAGCCTCATCCATGAAGTGCTGGATCAGCTTGAGGTACTCGGCCTTGAACTCCTCACGGGAAGCCTTGAGACGATCGATCTCGTTGATCTCATTCTGCTTCTCGGCGAGAGCCTGACGAATGACCTCACGAGCCTTAGCGTCGGCTTCGGCGCGAATGCGGTCGGCGTTCTCGCGAGCGTCGGCGACAATGTTGTCGGCAGACTGCTGAGCCGCGATGAGCGCAGCGGAGATCTGGCTTGCCGTAGCCGTGTACTCGGGATTCGCAACGGGCGCAGGAGCCGGTGCAGCCACGGGAGCCGGAGCAGCCTGAGCCTGGGTCTGGGCGGCCGCGAGCTCCTGCTCAGCTGCCGTCAGACGCGTCTTGAGATCAACGATCTTGTTGAGCATGGCGTCGACCTCAGAGGCGAGCCTCTCAAGGAAAACGTCGACCTCGGCGGGATCGTAACCGCGCTTGGCCTCGGAGAAGGTCTGCGCCTGGATGTCAGCGGGAGTAATTGCCATGAGTCAATCCTTTCGTACGCGAGGGGCACCAACTGGGGGTGCGCTCCGCTCGGCGTCAATCGCTACAATAATAACCTTATTATGAGGTTCTCCAGCAGATTCAACACAAGTATCGCAAGAACGGGAGACCAGTCGATTCCCCCCATGGGAGGCAGGAATCTACGGAACAGGTTCAGATACGGTCCGACGATGCTCTGCAGAACCGCACCGATGTCCTCCATGAGACCACCGGAACGAATGGGAAACCAACTGAGCAGGCAGTAGGCCAAAACCAAAAAACTGTAGAAGTTGAACAGCGTCTGAACAAGTCGTGCGATGGTAAGGGCGTTAATCGAAATCACGTCAGGCGGCTCCTACTGCTTAAGATAGCCATCTTTGCGGAGGTTGGCGAGATCGGTCTGTTTGACCTCGCAGCCCTGCGGCAAAACAATGAATACACGGTCGCCCACCTCGCGAACGCTCGCTCCAGATCCACAGGCGAAGCCGTAGCTGAAGTCGAGGACGCGCTTGGCGACCTCGGTGCGCACACCCGCGAACACGAGCGCGACGGGCTGACGCGTGCGGACGCGGCGAACGACGGTCTCGACATCATCGTAGCTTCGGGACGTAGAACGTACGCGGGGAGCTGAGGCGTGCCTTCGAGCACGGCGCTTACACGGGCTTCGGTGGACGTTGGAGCGGCGGGAGTCGGCACGGAGCTCATCGCGGCGCGCTGCGACTGCGCCTGGGCATAACTGGAGGGCGTGTCATAGGCGCCCGGGCGATAGGCACCATCGCGGCCGGTTGCCGTGGGGGCGCCATAGGAGCTGGCATGACGATCCGCCTCGCCGACCAGCTGGCCGGAACGTGTGTACACGGCAACGGACTCCGCCTCGCCACGGCGCGTCTGACCGAGCATGCCGTTCCCGGAATCCGAGGGCTCGTAACCGCGGTAGGTATCCTGTGCGGGCTGTCCGTATCCCGCCGGGTAATCCTCGTAACCGGCATCGCCGTCTTCGCCATAGTAATCGTCATACTGATCATCGCCGTACGGCTCCGAGGCGCTACCGCGCCCTGCGCCAAAACGGCTCTTGATATCATCGAAAAAGCTCACGTCTCTACCTCTCTTCGCGCCTTGTATGGGCGTACCCGCCTATCTTACTGCAAAGGATGGGTCAAAGACCACACGCCCGAGTCGAACGATGGTGGAACCCTCCTCAAGCGCCACCTCGAAGTCCTCGCTCATACCGCACGAAAGTTCCGAAAGCGGCAGGCCGCTCTCCCGCGAAAGCTCGTCACGCAACTCGCGCAAGCCGTCAAAACACGCACGAGCCGTATCTTTATCCCCACGGGGAGCCATGGTCATAAGCCCCTTGATGCGGATTCCACAAAGACCCTGCAGTTCGTTGAACTCACGGCGAAGATCCGCAGGAGAAAATCCCCCCTTTGTCTCCTCGCCGCTCACGTTCACCTCGATGAGGACGTCTTGCGGTACGTCGAGTTCGCCAGTCTCCATGCGACGCTCCACACGCGATGCAACGGCGCATGCGAGGTGCAGCGAGCCGATGGAGTGGACGAGGCCGACACGCCCAAGTACGGCATTAATCTTATTCGTCTGAAGATTCCCGATCATATCGAAGCGCACGTCGGGCAGGTCGTGAACAGCCGAGAGTCCTTCGAGCTTGCGATTGAGTTCCTGCGGTCGGTTCTCTCCGAACACGCGATACCCCGGCGTCGATCGCAGCGAGAACCTCCCCCACCCCAACCGTCCTTCGACACCGCCACGAGGGTCGCGTCACCGGACGTACGGCCGCTCACTGCCAGTGCCGCATCCATACGCGCGAGGATCTCCGCACGACGCTCAACGATATCATTTGCGTACGAAGCATTCATGGTCGGTTACTCGCCATCCGTCCCGACGCGGGCAATGAGGGCCGCGAGCTCGGAACCAACCTCGTCGGGCGCAAGGGCGGAGACGTAACGCGCATCACTCACGGGGTCGAGCGTCACGCCCTCGCCCGAGGGGATGCGCATGCTCTCCAACTCCTCCTCATCCGCATCGGCGATGTCGTCGGCGCCCCAACGCTGACCGGTGAGCAGGAACACGAGGCGATAGGCGGATTCCATGGAAATGTTGGCGATGCGGTCCAGGTAGCGCGAGACCATGACGGTACGACGGAAGTCGTCCATCTGGGCGTCATCGGCCACTTCCATCGTCTCAGTGCGGTTAAAGACACGGAAGAACTCCTGATACGCACCGTGCACGGCCTCGTCCTCCTCCGAGAGGGCGAGCACCGCGGCGAGATCGTTATTCACGAGTGCCGCGGCGGTTGAGCCGAGAACCTGGTAGACGCTCGCCGCCTCCTGCTCGATGAGGGCAACCATCTCGGCGGGGAACTCGATGTCGTTGTTCACCTTGCGCTTGGCGGCACGCGCGATACGACGGACCTTGTCGCTCATGCGCTGGAGGTTGAAGTCGATGTAGATGATGGTCTGCAGCAGACGGAAATCTGAGGCGACCGGCGACTGCGTGGCGATGAGGTTGTAGCAGACGGCCTCGAGGTTGGCGCAACGGGCGTCGATCTTGTACGTCTTCTTCTTGGCGCGGCGCGCGAGCTCCATGTCGTCGGTCACAAACGCGGTGACGGCATCGTGAAGCGTGAGGTCGATTGACTCGAAAATGGAAGCATCTCGTGGCGCGCTCGATGAGCTGGCTTGAAAACAATTTGCGCATGTGCGCCTCCTAACGGGCAGGTGGTAGAATGTGTGAAAAGGGGCCTGACCCCCAATCGCACATCATGATGCAGGTTACCCAAAACGACCGGTGATGTAATCCTCGGTGCGCTTATCCATGGGAGTGGTGAAAATGGCGTCGGTCTCGCCGTATTCGATGAGCGTCGCGGGCTCCCCTGCAACCTCCTGCAGGAAGAACGCGGTGTGGTCGGAGATACGCGCGGCCTGCTGCATGTTGTGGGTGACGATGATGATCGTCATCTCGGGCGCGAGCTCGGCCATGAGGTCCTCGACCTTCTGCACACTCGTGGGGTCGATGGCGGAACAAGGCTCGTCCATGAGCAGTACGTCGGGCTGCACCGCGAGCACGCGGGCAATGCAAAGACGCTGCTGCTGACCGCCCGAGAGGGCCAGACCGTCTTTAGACAGCTGGTTGGAGACCTCCTTCCAGAGGTTGGCACGCTTGAGGGACTCCTCGACGATGTCATCCAGATCGCTCTTGCTCGTGACGCCCTGCAGGCGCGGGCCGAACGCGACGTTCTCGTAGATCGACTTAGGGAAGGGATTGGGCTGCTGGAAAATCATGCCCACACGGCGACGCAGGTCAACGGGGTCGACGCCCTCCGCGTAGATGTTGGAGCCGTCGAGCTCCATCGTGCCCTCGTTGCGCGTGCCCTCGATAAGGTCATTCATACGGTTCATGCAGCGCAGGAACGTGGACTTACCACAACCAGAGGGTCCAATGAAAGCGGTGATCTTGTTCTTGGCGATATTCAGGTTCACGTCGGTGAGCGCATGGAAGTCGCCGTACCAGAAGTTGAATTTCTTGACGGTGATGGCGCTCTGCGCCGCCTCGGGCGCGTTACGGTAGACGGTCACGTGGAGCTCCTTACTTGCTCTTGCGGGAAAGCCAGCGGGCGAACAGGTTGAAAGCGAGAATGATGGCCATGAGCAGCAGGGCGGTGCCATACGCCGCATTCATGTTGATGCCGTCATTCGCCAGCAGGTACAGATGGACCGTCATGGGGCGGCCGGAGTCGAGGGGCGTGATGGGCATGTTGATGGCCTGTCCCATCGTATAAAGCACCACGCCGTCTCGCCGATGGCACGACCGATGCCGAGCACGATGCCCGTGGCGATGCGACCGAACGCCGAGGGCAGGACGATCTTGCTCACGACCTGCCACTTGGTGGCGCCCAGGCCGTAGGCGCCCCAGCGGATGTAGCGGGGGACGGCGCGAATGGCCTCCTCGGTGGTGCGCATGATGATGGGCAGCATGAGCAGCGCGAGGGCCAACGCCGCCGAGATCATGGACAGGCCAAAGCCCATCGCCTCGACGAACAACGCGTAGCCGAACAGGCCCATGACGATTGAGGGCACTGAGGCGAGCGTATCGGCAGCGTAGCGGATAATGTTGACCAGACGACCCTGCTTGGCGTATTCGGCGAGGTAGACGGCCGCGAGCACGGCGATGGGCGTGCAGATGAGCATCGCCAGGGCGGTCACGTAGACGGTCGACACGATCGTGGGCCAGATGCCGCCTTCGGCATTGACGCCCTCGGGCCAACCGAAGATGAAGTCGAGCGAGATGTGCGGGAGGCCGTTGACCACCACGTAGGCGATGATGGCAACGAGCACGAGTGTGGTAATGGCCGCAGCGACGCGAAACACACCGAGCATAATCTTGTTGCTCGTGTTCTTGGAGATGCGTTCCTTCTTGTCAGAAGCGAGCGCGCGCTTGATGCGCTGGGCGGAGGACTCGGCCTGGACAACCGCCTCAGGAGCGGCGTTGGGGGCCTTGGAGGCGTCTTGTGCTTGGGACATGGCCTACCCCTTCCTCATCTTGGAAAGCAGGCGGACAATGCCCACGAGCGATGCCGACACGATAAAGAGCACCACGCCCATGCCGAACAGGGCAGTGCGGTGCAGACCGGAGGAATAGCTCATGTCGAGCGCGATCTGGCTCGTGAGCGTGGAGACCGGACTCGAGATAGACTCGGGGATGACCGGGGCATTACCCACGACCATGAGGACGGCCATGGTCTCGCCGATGGCGCGACCCATACCGAGCACGACGGCGTCGACGATGCCGAATTTCGCGGCAGGAAGCACGACCTTGTAGATGGTCTGCCATTTGGTGGCCCCCATCGCGAAACTCGCCTCGCGGATACCCATGGGTATGGAAGTAAGCGCGTCGATGGTGAGCGTGGTGATCGTGGGGACGATCATGATGGCGAGCACGAACCACGCGGTGAGCGCGCCGAAGCCCAAACCGCCCGTGAGATCGGCGACGAAGGGGCGGATGATGACCATACCGAAGAAGCCGTAAATAATCGACGGGATGCCCGCAAGCAGATCGACGGCAGGGCTGATGAGGGCGCGCACGCGAGCAGATGCGATCTCGGTGAGGTACACGGCGGTTCCCACGCCGAGCGGAACGCCCAGGACGAGTGCGCCGACCGTCACGAGCGCCGTGCCGGCAGCGAGCGACAGGATGCCATAGTGTCCTTCAGTGGGCGCCCAGGTGAAGCTGAAGAAGTTCGCCAGGCCGATATCGGTGAACACGGGGACGGCCTGCATCATCGTGAACGCGAAGATGAGCACGACCGTGACGACGGCCAGGAACGCGCAGCCGAAAAACAGGTATTGCAGCGCCTTCTCCTTAAGATAGGTGCTGCGCGAGACGAGCGCCAAGTCACGCTTGCGCGGAGCGTTCTGCTCGGTCATTTGGCTCATGCTCCCTCCCCACTCGTTTCGACCGGAATGAAGCCGGCCTCGCGGATCTGCTCATCCATCTCGTCGGAGAGGACGTACTCGATGTACTCCGCAGCGGCGCCCGTCGGTTCGCCTTTCGTGAAGAAGTACAAATCGCGTGAGATGGGGTACTCGCCCGTGGCGATGGTCCCCTCGGACGGAGCAACGCCGTTGACGCTCATGGCGCGCACGCTCGTTTGAGCGTACTTGGACTCGACGAAGCCCATGGAAATATAGCCGATGGCACCGCGGGAACGACTCACGACATCGCGCACCTGGCCCGTGCCGGAGAGCACGGCGGCGCGACGGTCGAAAGCGGAGCCGTCCATGACGATCGATTTGAACGCCTCGCGGGTGCCGGAGGCCTCATCGCGGTTGACGAGCTGAATCGTCAGATCCTCGCCACCGACCTCGCTCCAATTGGTGATTTGGCCCGAATAGATGCCACGCAGCTGCTCAATCGTGAGGTCATGCACGGGATTCTCCGTGTTCACAATCACCGCGATGCCGTCATGGGCCACCGGCACCGTGGTGAGGCCGAGCTTGGACTCCTCGGCATTGAGCCCGCGCGAGGACGTCGCAATCTCGGCGGTACCGGTCGAGACGGCCTCGATGCCGGCAGAGGACCCAAGACCGCTCACGAGCACGCCGATGCCGGCCTCTTCCTTAAAGAGCTCAGCGGCTTGTTCGGCGATGGGCAGGCAGGTCGTAGAGCCGGCCACGGTAATGGATTCCGTCGCACCCTCCGAGCTGCAGGCGGACAGGGCCGCCATAGTCGACAGGGACACAACCGCTGTCGCGAGAAACAGCGGGATGCGGCGGCGCTTGAGCGGAACCGAACCTTCTTGCCCTCGATCTGCGAAAGATGTCGCTGCACGCGCATTGCAGAACTGGGCGGAGGGAATACGTCGCACGGAGGGACTCCGATCTCTTCGAGCGATTGACGCAGGCACGCGGGTGCACCCTACACCCGCGCCACATCCCGATATGGTATCAAATGTTGTACCTGCGCAAGTGCTCGACGAGCCCAAGCCCCTATAAACACCCTTTGGGCGCGACTATTCCGTCTGTTCGGTATCGGCGCCGTCTTCGATAAGCGACGCGAGCGCCTCGCCCACCTCGTCGGGCGCAAGGGCGGCGACGTAGCGCGCGTCACGAGCGGGATCGAGCGTCACGCCCTCACCCGCGGGAACGCGCATGCTCTCCAGCTCATCCTCATCGGCATCTGCGAGGTCATCGGCGCACAGGCGCTGGCCCGTGAGCAGGAACGTCAAACGGAACGCGGCGTCGATGGAGATGGCGGCGATGCGATCGAGGTAGCGCGACACCATGATGACACGGCGCAGGTCGTCGAGCGATGAATCATCTGCCATGTCCTCGGCGTTCATACGGTTGAAGGTGCGGAAGAACTGCTCGTAGATCTCGTGAACCGCCTCGTCCTGGTTGGAGAGATCGAGCACGATCCCCAAATCGTTGTTCACCAGGGCGGACACCGATGCGCCGAGCACGCGATACACGCTCTCCGCCTCACGTTCGATAAGGTCAACGAGTTCGGCGGGAAGCTCAATTTCCTGAGCGACCTTGTGACGCGCGGCACGTGCGATACGGCGGACCTTGTCGCTCATGCGCTGGAGGTTGAAGTTCACGTAGATGATTGTCTGCAGCAAGCGGAAGTCCGAGGCGACCGGTGACTGCGTGGCAATGAGGTTGTAGCAGACCGCTTCGAGGTTGGCACTGCGCGCATCGACGTGATCGGCGGCCCGCTGAGCCTTCTTGCCAAGATCCTTATCGTTGGCGATAAACGCGTTCACGGCATCGTGCAGGGAAAGGTCGACCGCCTCGTAGATGGAGAGCATCTCGTGACGTGCCTCGATGAGCTGGCGGGAAAACAGTTTGCGCATGGGGGTCCTTCGCGACGTGTGGTTTTATACCAGGCAAGTCTAACGTCGGCCCCGCACGCCTCGCGTAAACGCAATGTCAGGGAAATGAAAGGGCTGCCCTAAGGGAGGCCGTTGACCATCATCGATCCAGATGGTAACAACGTCGAAAACTAGGCTTCAAATCGCGCCGCTTTTCGACATTGTTACCCTCCTTCGGCTTCGACTCCGAGCATCCTGCCAGAAACACACATACAACGGCGTCTAACGAGAGCGCTGGCCAACCCAAGGCTCCCGGCTAGGCGATCACCGCGACAGCGGCGTGCCGCCCGCACGTCCCGCCCTCGGCTCGATATGAGAAGAAGCGGTCGTTATCGCGAACGGTGGACAGGCCCTGGTCCCAAATGCTCGACGCGGGGACGCCGGCCTCGACGAGCGCCTGCCGGATGGCGCGCGACAGGTCGAGCAGGCGCGTCACACCGGAGCCGTGCCAGCCGAACTCTTCATCGAATCGCCCGATGAGCTCATCGGACACCTCGTACTCATCGCCTTGGATGTGCGGCCCGATATAGGCCCGTATGTCCTCGGGCGCGCAGACGGCCTCGTCCGCGAGAGCACGGGACGCCTTGGCGGCGATGCGCGCGATCGTCCCTTCCAGCCGGAGTGGATCACGGCGAATCCGGATGGAGCCGTAAGGACGACCGGCACGCAATCGGCAAAACAGAGCATCACCGGCGTACCGGGGGCCACGCAGACGATCGCATCGGCGCCCGCGGCGATTTCGGTCCGCACAGAAGCCAGGGAGGTGGGGTCCGAATCGCGCACCACGCGACATGGTCGCCGTGGACTTGGTTGGGAACAAGGAGACGGTCGAGCAGACCGTCAAAGCCCTCGGCCGCCCACGCGCCCGGGCGGCCGCCGAAAGGCGCGGCTTTACACAGCGCATGAAGCGCGCGCCGCCGGTTCTCCAGAACGGCTTCGAGATCGTCTCCCACGTGGACCCGAGGTTCAGCGAGGTGTACGGAGCCTCGGACACGCCGCCCGTGCGCTCCGTGAAGCCGAATCGCACCCCGCCGTCGCACCCACCGACAAGCGCCACCCCATCAACCACAACGCGTTCCATAGCGATATCCCCCATCTCGTCAAACACAAGTTCCAGCAAGCCGCCCCGCCGCCCCACCTTACGCGTGAGAGCTGCGAAGCCTCCGAGCTTTCGGCACCTTCAAATTCTCTACCACGTTAACGCAAGGAGGGGTCCGGCATTGCCTAAGCAACATTCCGCAGCCGTTGAGCAAAGCTCGACGGCGAGGACGTTTGCGTGGCAAGTGCCGGACCCCTCCGACAAGTCACGTGGACGAATTAGAAGTTGCCGCGCTTGAGGAAGTCGGGAAGCTCGAACTGATCGTTGCCGAAATTCGGAAGCTCAGTGCCGCCGATGTTGCGCGTTGCCGCAGGAGCAGCGGCAGGCTCAGAGGAACGCTCGGAACGGGGAGCCTTGGAAGCAGCGAAGAGCTCGTCCTGGCGGTTCACGTTGGAATCAGAGAAACCAGTGGCGATTACCGTGATGCGAACCTGATCGCCCAGGGACTCGTCCACAACGGTACCGAAGATGATGTTGGCATCCGGGTCGACGGCGTTGGCGACGAGGTCGGCCGCGTCGTTGATCTCCTGGATGCCGAGGTCCTTGGAGCCGGCGATGGAGAGCAGGACGCGCGTCGCGCCGTCGACGGAGCTCTCGAGCAGCGGGCTGGAGATCGCCTGCTGCGCGGCATCGACGGCGCGGGTGTCGCCGGAGGCGACGCCGATGCCCATCATGGCGGTGCCGGCCTGCTTCATGATGGTCTTGACGTCGGCGAAGTCGAGGTTGATGACGCCGGGGACGGTGATGAGGTCGGTGATTCCCTGGGTGCCCTGGGACAGGACGCCGTCGGCCGTGGTGAAGGCCTCGAGCATGGTGGTCTTCTTCTCGGCGATGTCGAGCAGGCGGTCGTTCGGGATGACGATCATGGTGTCGACGGATTCGGCGAGGGTCTTGATGCCCTCCTCGGCGGAATTCTTGCGCTTGCGGCCCTCAAAGGTGAAGGGCTTGGTCACGACGGCGACGGTCAGGGCGCCCACGTCGTTCATCGCGATGTCGGCCACGATGGGGGCAGCGCCCGTACCGGTGCCACCACCCTCACCGCAGGTGATGAAGACCATGTCGGCTCCGGCAAGCGCCTCGGCGATGTCGTCACGACTCTCCTCGGCGGCCTTACGACCGACCTCGGGGTTGCGCCCGCGCCTAGACCGCGGGTGATGTCGGTGCCGATGTGAACCTTGATGTCGGCATCGGAAATGGCCAGGGCCTGAGCGTCCGTGTTGATGGCGACGAACTCAACGCCGCGGATGCCCTCCTCGATCATGCGGTTCACGGCGTTCGTGCCGCCACCGCCCACGCCGACGACCTTGATGACAGCAAGGTAGTTGTTGATCTCGTTCTCGTGCATGTGCGGTCCTTTCGAACGCTATGTTGCTAGCCCTTAGGCGAAACGTCACGACGTTAACCCTCAACTAGAGATTAAAAGTCAAGGTAAACCGTGCTATGTTTGCACAAAGTAGGCTCTCAAGTCAAACCGACCTGCGCATATTGTGAAGTATACGGCATTTCCGCTGGTATTCCCAAAGACCGTTCGGCGAGCGCAAAAATGGCGCGCGTCAGAAACGCGCCAGACCTCGTGAGCATTACCAGTCAACCCTCATCGGCAGCCTATTGTGGAGCGCTACGGAACGTGTAGGCGCCAGGCTCACGGACGTTGATGAACGACACACCCGTCTCTTGGGACAGCAGCTTGGTGACCACGCGCTCCTTCTCGGTGATATTGTCCGGCGCGCCGAGCGAGACCTCAACGCCGGAGATCAGATATGCCGAAATTGCCTCCACCGACGAGACCGACAAACTCTTGATCTGCGCCACGAACTCCGAGGAAAAGCCGTTTGCGTATTCAAGTCCCGCCAAAACCACGTCCGAATTCACCGGCTCGCCGCTTTTGGGGGAGATATCGCTGGGCACATCGGTCAAAAGAAGGGCGCCGGAATCTTGTGCGACCCTCAACGCGGCCTCCTGGGAGGACAGCAGGGTGGCACCCTCGGGCACAGACCCATCTTCGCCCACCTCCACTTCGTTGCCCTCCGCATCGACGGCGACCAGAAGGGTCACGGGAGCAATCCAAGTACCGTCATCGCCGATCGCCCAGGCGATCTCGTCCGCGGTGATATACGCGATGGCCTTCAGTTGGCGTTCCACAGGCGTGATGACGAGCGCATGCGGCCAGGAGCGTTCAATCTGAACGCCCTTGATCCACGGGCTCGCCTGGAGCTGCTCGAGAATAGCCTTCTCGTCGACGTTGAGCAGGGTCGTCCCTCGGGAATATCGACAAGAGCCTGCACCGTCTGTTGCTCAACGTGATCGCTACCCCGCACTTGAATATCGGAGGCCTCAAAGAGCGCAGAGTTCGCAATGACGACGACGGCAAGTGCCACGGCGGCAAGTCCGCCCACGCCAGCGATGAGCACGCCTCGACTCGGTTTGCGGATGTTGAGTTTTGAAGCGAGCGCGGTAAAAAAGCCCCCGATTGCCGCGAAGGCCCCCATGAGGGGACGCAGGACGCGGACGACACCCGTTTTTTCGAGCTGGGCTTACCAGCAGCGGGCATACTCGCGCGCTTGACCCCGGGCACGACGATCTTTGCGGCCGTCTTCTTGCCGGATGTCAAAGACGAAACATGAGCGGTGGAAGTTTTTTTCTCGGCAGCTCGAACCGCCGCAGGGGAAGCGACGGGGCGCGTGCCATGGGGCAATTGCCTTTGCCGGGCAGAAGCCTTGGCGCTCTTGCCGGGAACCACGCCACGCTTGGTGGGGACAGGGCGCTTTGCCTTCGAGACGCCCATGGCAGACGCAGGTCGGGCAATCTGCGAGCGCGCAGAGACGGGCCTGGGCTTCGCCGCACCCCTCGAGACGGGAGCGGGTTGAGGAGCCGACGACGACTTCCTGGAAGCCGGGGCCTTCTTGGCTGCCGCGGCACGACGGTAGGTAGGCTTGGGAGCCCTAGAAGCCGAGGAATTTGACTTCTGGTTGTAGCTCGACGCCATACCTCTCCCTTACCGTCTTGTGCACGTGCCGTATGACCGCGGAGACATCTGCCGCGGAAGCGGTTCCCTTGTTCACGATAAAGTTAGCGTGAACGGACGAGACTTCCGCCCCGCCCTGCGAAAAACCCTTTAATCCGCATTCCTCGATCATGGCGCCCACGGCGCGATCGGGGGGGTTGCGGAACACCGAGCCGCAGGACGGGACGCCGAGCGGCTGCGTACGACGGCGACGCGTTAGGGCGCGCTCCATGCGAGCGCGAATCTCATCTTTCAAGCCCGGCATGAGTTCAAGTGTCGCCTCGAGGATGATCTCATCGCGCGGAATTCCGCACTCGCGATACCCCCAGGCGATGTCGTCGTGCCCGTAATGACGCATCCCCTCGCCCGGCTTATACGTCATGACATCTTGAACAAGCGTTCCAATCCACTCGGTTCGCGAGCCGGCGTCATGGAAATCGCGCCTCCCACGGTTCCCGGAATGCCCACCGCGAACTCAAGGCCCGCGAGCTCCTTGGAAAGGGCTTCGTTCACCAGGCGCGCGAGGATAGCCCCAGCACCGACGGTGATGGTTCGACCATCCTCACCCAGCACGAAGCGGGAGAATTCGCTGCCGAGCGTGATGACCGCCCCACGATAGCCCTCATCGGCGACGAGCAGGTTGGAGCCCTTTCCGATAATGACCCATGGCACCCGCTCGCGGGCGAGTACCTCGATGGTGCGGCGCAGGGAATGATAGCTATGGCAGGTCACGAACAGATCGGCCTTGCCGCCAATGCGATAGCTCGTGTGACGGGCGAGCTTCTCCTGCTCGATAATGTCCGTGTCGATCGTGCCCGAGAGCGACATGACGGCGTTGAACACACCCATCGACTATTGATCCTTGCTCGCGACATACTCGAGATAATCGGGGCCGACGGCGGTGACGTCGCCCGCACCCATGGTGATGAGCAGATCGCCCGCCTGCGCGACCTCATCCAAACAGGCCATGAGGGACTGATGGTCGGACGCGTAGCGCACCTGTTTGTCGGGGTGGGCGGCGCGAATCTTATCAGCGAGCATCTTGCTCGTCACGCCGGGGATGGGCATCTCGCCCGCCGGGAAGACATCTACGAGCACAACGGTATCCGCATCTGCAAACGCGTCGACGAAGTCGTCGCACAGCGCCTGGAGACGCGAATAGCGGTGCGGCTGGAACACGACGATAACGTGCTGGAAGTCCAAAGACTTGGCAGCATGAAGCGTCGCCTTCACTTCGGTCGGGTGATGGCCGTAGTCATCCACGAGCATGACGCCGCGGGTCTCACCCACGTGCGAGAAACGGCGGCGGGCACCCTCGAACGTGGAGAGGGCCGTCGCGGCCTCCTGTGTATCGAGGCCGAGCACATAGGCCGCGACAAGGGCGGCAGTGGCGTTCAGCATGTTATGACGACCGGGATTGTTTTTAATGGAGACGGAGCGAACAGCCCCATCGGGAAGAGCGACCGTAAAATCGGTACCGAAGGTATGGCTGGAAGCCCTCGGCGTGCAGACGGCGTCGAAACCCTCGCCTTCACCATAGGTGAACACCGAACGACCAGTCGAACGGCGAGCTCGACGAGGCGCGGATCCTCACCACAGACGATGACCGCGCCGTCCTCGTCCACCAAACGCATAAACGCGCAGAACGTGTCTTCGATCTCGGCGAGCGAGCCATAGTGGTCCATGTGGTCGGCCTCGACGTTGGTCACGATGACAACATGAGGATCGAGGTAGAGGAAGGAGCTGTCCGACTCATCCGCCTCGACGACGAAGTACTCCCCATCGCCGTTCTTGCCGTTGGTTCCATAGCCCTCAACGACACCGCCGATCAAAAAGCTCGGGTCGAGCCCCATGCGGTCGAGCATAGTCGCAACCATAGAAGAGGTCGTCGTCTTGCCGTGCGTACCAGCAGCGGCGACCGTCGTGCGGCCATACCCGAGGGCAGAAAGCATCTTGGCGCGGTGCCAAACGGGAATACCGAGCTCACGCGCGCGCATGAGCTCCGGATTAGTCTCGGGGATCGCCGTGGAAACCACCACGACATCGGGCTTGACCTCATCGATCGTGGCGGCTTTATGCCCCACATGGACGTTGACGCCAGAGCGCGTGAGCTGACGGACATAGCGGGAGGTCTTGAGGTCGGAACCCGTGACGGTGAAACCACGCTCATGGAGAACCAAGGCAATGCCGCTCATGCCGGCACCGCCGACGCCGATAAAGTGAGCGCTCTTGAACGTCGGGGCGGTCGTCGCCTCGGGAACTGCAATGGTCGACATGACTCTCCTCGCATGATCGCATACGTAAACTAATCTAGTATACGCCATTCGCATTGCCTCGGGTCCCATCGCCCCGCCCCACGGCATATCATCCCGTGCTCAAACAGCGCTTCGCGGCGGGCACATCCATTGCCTCGGATCCCATCGCCCCTCCCCTCGCGGACACATCCTCCTCGAACAACAGCGTCCGCTCGACGACGCGCGGCGGACGATCGCCGAGCAG
>ENA-OPZN01000089-OPZN01000089.1-human-gut-metagenome-genome-assembly--contig:-NODE-89-length-35672-cov-4.549557_pt1 | contig 35672 bp, 34 predicted proteins | sample MGYA00242483_ERZ504503 | MGnify/ENA primary metagenome ERZ504503 (study PRJEB26092, sample SAMD00036285) | human gut metagenome | host: Homo sapiens | study: EMG produced TPA metagenomics assembly of... | reverse complement strand
CGGGGCGGTAATCAGGCGGGCGGGCAGATGCGGCTAACCTGCTGAACCGGCGCTGGCGCGTGGAGAAATCCAATGCATCGGAGCCACCACCCTCGATGAGTACCGCAAGAACATCGAAAAAGATGGGGCACTGGAACGCCGTTTCCAGAAAGTGCTGGTAGAACCGACCTCACCGGAAGAGACCTTGCAGATTCTCCGGAACATCAAGGATAAATACGAGGAACACCATAACGTGACATATACGGACGAGGCACTGGAGGCTTGTGTACGCCTGACCGACCGCTATGTGACCGACCGCTATTTCCCCGACAAGGCCATCGACGCCATGGACGAAGCGGGTTCTCGCATCCACCTCACTCACATCTCCGTACCTCAGGAAATTGAGGAGCAGGAACGATTGATTGAGGAAGCGCAACAGCATAAGAATGAGGCCATTCGCTTGCAGAATTTCGAGCTGGCCGCCAGCTTCCGTGACCGTGAAAACCAGTACACGGAGCAATTGGAACGCCTGAAAAATGAATGGAAAGAAAAGTTGAAGGACAATCGCGAAACGGTGGACGCACCACAGATAGAGGAAGTGGTGTCCATGATTTCGGGTGTGCCCGTGCAACGCATGGCGCAAGCGGAAGGTGTACGGTTGAAGGGGATGAAGCAGGCATTGCTTTCGAAGGTTATCGGACAGGACAAGGCGGTAGAGACATTGGTAAGAAGTATCCAGCGGAGCCGTGTGGGACTGAAGGACCCGAACAAACCTATCGGTACGTTCCTTTTCTTAGGACCGACGGGTGTAGGAAAGACGCACCTGGCGAAAGAGCTGGCCAAGAACATGTTCGGCACTACCGACGCCATTATCCGTATCGACATGAGCGAATACATGGAGAAATTCACCGTGTCACGTCTGGTCGGAGCTCCTCCGGGATACGTGGGCTACGAAGAAGGCGGACAACTGACGGAAAAGGTACGCCGTCATCCCTACTCCATCGTGTTGCTGGATGAAATCGAGAAGGCTCACTCCGACGTGTTCAACATGTTGTTGCAAGTGATGGACGAAGGCCGGTTGACGGATAGCCTGGGACGGACCGTAGATTTCAAGAATACCATTATCATCATGACGTCCAACATCGGTACACGCCAGTTGAAGGAGTTCGGCAAAGGCATCGGTTTCACGGCACAGACCGGCGAGAACGAGAAAGAACATGCCAATAGCGTGATTCGCAAGGCCTTGAACAAATCGTTCGCTCCCGAGTTCATCAACCGTCTGGATGAAATCGTGACCTTCGACCAGCTGGACATCGCGTCACTGGAGAAAATCATCGACATCGAGCTGGCAGGACTCTACAAGCGTATCGAAGGTTGTGGCTACCATCTCCTGCTCGACCAGGAGGCCAAACGTTTCGTGGCAGAAAAAGGCTACGACGTACAGTTCGGTGCCCGCCCGTTGAAACGCTCCATCCAGAACCACCTGGAAGACGGACTGGCAGAGCTGATTATCAACGAAGAACCGCAGACGGGCGATACCTTGCATGTGTACATGAACACCCAAGGTGACGGAGTAGAAATGAAAGTAGAAAAAGCATAACGGAATTCTGACAGAATTTCGGCATACAGACAAAATGTCAGGTACAAACGTATCTGGCATTTTTTTTGTGTAGGGACTGGAAAAAATTTATTCGAACAATCATAAAAAACAAAGAGATATGCAAAAAGGTAATATCGGGGTTACAACAGAAAACATATTCCCCATCATAAAGAAGTTCTTGTATAGCGACCATGAAATTTTCCTCCGTGAACTGGTTTCCAATGCAGTGGATGCAACTCAGAAACTGAAGACACTGGCCGCTACGGGCGATTTTAAAGGTGAACTGGGCGATTTGACGGTACGTGTAAAAGTGGACAAGGAAAACGGTACCATCACCATCAGCGACCGTGGTCTGGGTATGACAGCCGAAGAAATCGACAAGTACATCAACCAGATTGCCTTCTCAGGAGCAAATGACTTCCTGGAAAAATACAAGGACGACGCCAATGCCATCATCGGTCACTTCGGTCTGGGATTCTACTCAGCTTTCATGGTAGCCAAGACAGTAGACATCGTAACTCTTTCTTATAAGGAAGGTGCCAAGGCCGTGAAATGGAGCTGCGACGGAAGTCCTGAGTTCACCCTCGAAGAAACAGAACGTAGCGACCGTGGAACCGACATCATCCTGCACGTGGATGAAGATTGCAAGGAATTCCTGGAAGAATCTCGCTTGCAGAGCTTGCTCACCAAATATTGTCACTTCCTGGCCGTACCAGTAGCCTTTGGCAAAAAGAAGGAATGGAAAGACGGCAAGCAGGTAGAAACGGATGAAGATAACCTGATTAACGACACTTGTCCTATCTGGACCAAGAAACCGTCGGATTTGAAGGAAGAGGATTACAAGAAATTCTACCGCGACCTGTATCCGATGGCCGACGAACCGTTGTTCTGGATTCACCTGAACGTGGACTATCCGTTCAACCTGACCGGTGTGCTCTACTTCCCGAAAATCAAGAGCAACATCGACTTGCAACGTAACAAAATTCAGTTGTATTGCAACCAGGTATATGTGACCGACTCAGTAGAAGGTATCGTGCCCGACTTCCTGACCTTGCTTCACGGTGTCATCGATTCTCCGGACATTCCGTTGAACGTATCTCGTTCTTACTTGCAGAGCGATTCGAACGTGAAGAAGATTTCTACTTACATCACGAAGAAGGTATCCGACCGCTTGCAATCTATCTTCAAGAACGACCGTAAGGAATTTGAAGAGAAATGGGACGACCTGAAGATTTTCATCAACTACGGTATGCTGACTCAGGAAGATTTCTATGAAAAGGCTTCCAAGTTTGCTTTGTTCAAGGATACAGACAACAAATATTACACCTTTGAAGAATACCAGACACTGATCAAGGATAATCAGACCGACAAGAACGGTAGCCTGATTTACCTCTACGCCAACAACCTGGACGAACAGTACACTTACATCGATGCGGCCAAGAACAAAGGCTACAACGTATTGCTCATGGACGGTCAGCTGGACGTACCGATGATCAACATGCTGGAACAGAAGTTCGAAAAGAGTCACTTCACCCGTGTGGATAGCGACATCGTAGACCGCCTGATTGTGAAGGAAGACCAGAAGGGCGAAGAACTTCCGCACGACAAGCAGGAAGTGCTCAGTTCTTTGTTCAAAGGACAGATGCCGAAGGTAAAGAAAACAGAATTCCACGTAGAAGCACACGCACTGGGCGAAAACAATGCGCCGATTGTCATCACACAGGCTGAATACATGCGCCGTATGAAAGACATGGCCAGCATCCAGCCGGGCATGAGTTTCTATGGTGAAATGCCCGATATGTTCAACCTGGTATTGAATAGCGACCACCGCCTGATCAAGCAGGTATTGAGCGATGCCGAAACGGCTTGTGCGGAAAAACTTGTACCGGTAGAATCTGAAATCGCCATGCTGACTCTCCGTCGTAACGAACTCCAGAAAGCACAGGAAGGAAGAAGGATGAAGAAATCCCGACTGCCGAAAAAGACGAACTGAGTGATGTAGAAAAGAAGATTGAAGCGCAAAAGGCCGAAAAGGAAAACATCCTGAACGGTTATGCTGCCGGCAACAAAGTGGTTCACCAGCTTATCGACCTGGCCTTGTTGCAAAACAACATGCTGAAGGGTGAAGCCCTGACCAACTTTGTAAAACGAAGCGTGGAAATGATCTGATTTTCCCCCATAAAATAAGGAAAGCCATTCTTGCAGGTATGCAGGAATGGCTTTTTTTTGTGCTTTTTATGCCCGTGGATAGAAGATAATTTGTACATTTGCCCAGAAACACGCAAGCAAACAACCATGGAAAACAAAACCGAATTGATATTAATCCGCATCAGCGGAGTGGACCGACCGGGACTGACCGCATCGGTGACTGCCATCTTGTCTAAATATCAGGTAGACATTATGGACATCGGACAAGCTGACATTCACAGTACCTTGTCACTGGGTATTCTTTTCAAATGTTCCGATCAGGATTCCGGAAATATCATGAAGGAATTGCTTTTCAAGGCTTCTGACTTGGGTATCAATATCCGCTTCTATCCTATCAGCGATGAAGAGTATGAAACGTGGGTCAACCTGCAAGGAAAGAACCGCTACATTCTGACGCTATTGGGCAGAAAACTTACGGCACAACAGATTGCCGGCGCTACCAAGCTTTTAGCAGAACAACAACTGAACATCGACGGTATCCGTCGTCTGACCGGACGTATTCCCCTGGACGAGAAAAAAGCAAACGTGAGAGCCTGCATCGAATTTTCGGTGAGAGGTACTCCCAAAGACCGTGAAGAGCTACAAAGCCAGCTCATGCAGCTCAGTGCTTCACTGGGCATGGACTTCTCGTTCCAGCAAGACAATATGTACCGCCGTATGCGCCGACTCATCTGCTTTGATATGGATTCCACCCTCATTGAAACGGAAGTTATCGACGAACTGGCCATACGGGCCGGTGTGGGCGACCAGGTGAAAGCCATCACGGAAAGAGCCATGCGTGGCGAGATTGACTTCTGCGAAAGTTTCAAGGAACGGGTGGCCCTGCTCAAGGGACTGGATGAAAGCGTGATGCGCGACATTGCCGAACACCTTCCGATTACCGAAGGAGTGGAACGTCTGATGTTTGTCCTCAAGCGCTACGGATACAAGATTGCCATTTTGTCGGGAGGTTTCACGTATTTCGGCAACTACCTGAAAGAGAAATTCGGCATTGACTATGTCTATGCCAACCAGCTGGAAATCGTGGACGGCAAGCTGACCGGACGCTATTTAGGTGACATCGTAGACGGAAGACGAAAGGCGGAATTGCTTCGTCTGCTGGCACAGGTAGAAAATGTGGACATCGCACAGACGATTGCCGTGGGCGATGGAGCCAACGACCTGCCCATGCTTTCTACGGCAGGACTGGGAATCGCCTTCCATGCCAAACCGAAAGTGGTGGCTAATGCGCAACAGGCCATCAATACCATCGGACTGGATGGCGTGTTGTATTTCTTAGGATTCAAGGATTCCTATCTGGACGAACGCGGCAAATTATAATGACAAGATAACATTACTATATGAAGTTTTCGGAACTGAACTTAGAAGATAGCGTCCTCGATGCCTTGGACGCAATGAATTTCCAGGAATGTACGCCCGTACAGGAACACACCATCCCTGTCATCCTGGAAGGAAAAGACCTGATTGGCGTGGCCCAGACAGGTACGGGAAAAACGGCGGCCTACCTGCTTCCGGTGTTGAACCAGTTGAGCAAGGGAGGTTATCCGGAGGATGCCATCAATTGTATCATCATGTCGCCCACCCGCGAACTGGCCATGCAGATTGACCAGCAGATGGAGGGTTTCTCCTATTTCATGCCGGTGTCAAGCGTGGCGGTGTATGGAGGAAACGACGGTATCCGTTTTGAGCAGGAAAAGAAAGGGCTGACTTTGGGAGCGGATGTGGTAATCGCTACTCCGGGACGTCTGATCAGCCACTTAAGCTTAGGTTATGTGGACTTGTCGAAAGTATCTTTCTTCATCCTCGACGAAGCGGACCGTATGCTCGATATGGGATTCTCGGACGACATCATGCAGATTGTCAAGTATCTTCCCAAGGAACGGCAGACCATCATGTTCTCTGCCACCATGCCGACCAAAATCCAGCAACTGGCCAAGACCATTCTTCACGACCCGGTGGAAGTAAAACTGGCCGTATCCAAGCCGGCGGAAAAAATCATTCAGGCCGCTTACATCTGCTATGAGGCACAGAAACTGGGTATCATCCAGTCGCTATTCCAGTCCCAGCAACCGGAGCGTGTTATCATCTTCGCTTCTTCCAAGCTGAAGGTGAAAGAAGTGACCAAGGCCCTGAAACGCATGAAGCTGAACGTGGGCGAAATGCACTCCGACCTGGAGCAAAGCCAGCGCGAAGAAATCATGCACGAGTTCCGCAACCGCCGCATCGACATCCTGGTGCTACCGACATCGTGGCCCGTGGAATCGACATCGACGACATCCGCCTGGTCATCAACTACGACGTGCCGCATGATAGCGAGGACTACGTACACCGCATCGGACGTACAGCCCGCGCCAACAACGACGGATGCGCCATCACTTTTGTAAGTGAAACCGAACAGACCCGTTTCAAGCAAATCGAAACATTCTTAGGAAAAGATATTTACAAACTCCCCGTACCTGAAGAACTGGGCGAAGGTCCGGTATATGCTCCCCGCACTTCCAGAAAAGAAGGAGGCAAACAGGTGAAGAATTTCTCCCGCAACAAAAGGCGGATGGAAAAAGAAAGGGGGAAACCAAGCAAAAAACAGGGAGAAAGAACGGTTAAGAACTGATTACCACATTTCTCTGACAGCATAAAAGAAGCCCGTACAAGTTCTGTGAAAGTTCAAGAACTTGTACGGGCTTTTCTTGTCAGAAATTCATGGAATACGCAGGGAGTATAGTCACCTCCCCTGCGTCATGCGCCAGCTTACGAATCCGAGAAATGAGGTTTACTCCCTCTTGGTAGTAATAAGAATCACGCCAAATTTTCCTTTCTTACCATATTTTGCGGTAGCGGCTTCATTCTTCAGCACACTGACGGATTGTATCTTGTTCGGATTGAGCTTCTTTATCACATCGTCAGACACTTCCAGCCCGTCCATAATGACAAGCGGAGACACTCCGGAGGCTTTGGAACTACCCACTGAATCTATTTTGAAATCTCCTGTAATGGACAACTCATCCATAGGATTATGGAGTTTAATAGTAGGCACATCTACCGATTCCTCGCTTTTCTGAACTCCATATCCCACTACTACAACGTCATTGTCGCCTGACTTCGGCTTGTTGTTGGTTCCCTCCAGCATGAAAGTCACCGGGAGAGTAAATTTCACACTGACCGGCTTTCCTTCCTGCATGCCCGGCTTCCATTTCGGCATGGTGCTGATTACGCGGATAGCTTCTGCATCCAGCCATGGGTCGACCGGACGGAGCACCTTGAAATCGCTCAGTGAACCGTCTTTCCTTACCACAAACTGCACGATGACACGTCCCTGCTTACCGGCTTCCCGTGCCTTTGTAGGATACCTGAGATTACGTGCCATAAATTCCAGACCTGCACGCATACCGCCCGGATATTCCGGCATCTGCTCCACTACGCTAAACGTCTGGTCGTCCGACACCACAGTTTGCGGAGCAGATGCTACCACCTTCACATCTTTCTTTGTGTCGCTTTCAGTCAAGACAATTGTCTGGTCGGCTTTCTTCAGACAGTCTTTGACCGACATGGTAACCGTACTCATACCGATGTAGGCCACCTGGATGCTTTGGTCGGTGCCGACTTCCAGCGTGAAATTGCCGTTTTCGTCGGTAATGGTACCGTTGGTCGTATTCGCCACAAGTACAGTTGCCGCGATAATGGGTTTTCCCTCCTCATCCACCACCTTCATCTTCAGTTTAGTCTTTTCGGCAGGGTTCGACACATTTTTATCGGCATACGTTTCCAGAACTGCCGATAAATCATTAACTTTGACACTTGAAATCTCGTCAAGTGGTTTGGAGATTTCAGGACGGGCAAAAGCAGCTACGGTAACGGCTGCCAACGGAAGTACATAGAGGTACTTGGCCCGTGCCCACGGATTGGATTTTTTTCGAATCATCATAGTGATACGTTTTTTAAGTGAACTGTGATTAAAGCTGTTGGCAATAGAGTAGAGCCTTGCGCCAACGGCTTTTTTTATTAATAGCATTTGATATTCTTTCGCGTTGATTCCCTGACGGAGAACTTCTTCGTCGGCTTCGTATTCGTGAATGTTCTGCAACTCCTGCTTGAGCAGCCAGATGGCAGGATTGAACCATTGCAGCCAGGCACAGGCTTCGGTCAGCAACAAATCCCATGAATGACGGTAATGGATATGGGCCATTTCGTGCACCAGAATGTGATGTCCGCTTTCCTTCAGGTCTGTTTCCGAAATCACGATGTAGCGCATCCAGCTGAAAGGAGCCAGTTTACGACGGTGGACTACCAAGCATACACCGTTGTCCAACCTTTCACACCGGCTGTGACGAATGAGATAAAGCATGCGTCCCAGCGACCAGAGGTGACGGACGATGACAGAAAACAGCCCCGCAAAATAAACTAACACCAGCCCTTCCTGCCAGTGGAACGGGCGACTTCCCTCTTCTACCACTACCGCTTCGCTATTCCATTGGTACATCAGCAACAAGTCTTCCATCGACATCACTTGTGCATTTACCGGCGAAGCCTGTTCCACCGTCACTTTTACCAAAGGCAGCAGACACGAGAGCAGCATTACTCCCAGTAAAGCCATCCGGTTAAAACGGTGGAAAGTTTCTTTACTGAGCAGCAGGCGGTAGAACAGATAGAACATTGCCAGGCAGACAGCCGATTTGAGTATATAGACTAAAAAGGTTCCCATAGGCAGACGTGTTTTATTGCGGTTTCTCGTTCTGTCCCTCTTCCACCTGACGGATGAGTTCTTTGAGTTCTTCTACTGAGATGTCTTCCTCCTTCACCAGCGAGGAAACAGCACCCAAGAAAGAGTTGTTGAAATATTTGGAGATGACCCCACGCAGGGTTTTCCGCCGGAACTCCTCTTCCGACACTACGGCATGATACTGGTAGGTATTACCAAACGCGGTATGCGACAGGTACCCCTTTTCTTCCAGTCCCCTTACAATGGTCGACAGAGTATTGAAGTGCGGCCGGGGTTCTTTCGTAAAGTTCCACCAGTTTGTTTGACGAACATCGGACCTTTCTCCCAGAAAAATCCCATGATTTCTTCTTCTTTGGCAGTAAGTGTTTTCATTATCCGTTTCAATTGGTTTACTGCAAAGAACTAAAAACTTTTTAGTTAATAAACTAATTTTTATAGTTAATATAACTAAAGAGCATAGTTATATAATTATATAGAGCTTGCAATACCTTGAAACGGCTTTCATAATACTATTTCCTTATCAATTCTGCAGATATCATTAAATAACATCAATCAAAGGGTAACTTTCCATATTCACCAATATACTCATCACGAAGTATAGAAGGTACCTTATCTTCAGAAAATGAATCAATTACTCTAAAGTCTGCAATATGATTACGCAAATTCCTGCGAACGGCAACATCCTCCAGTTCCTCACGTCTGGCTTTGCTCAATGCACAAAACTCTTCTTCCTGTTCAATACCGCAATATCGCCTTCCACACAAATTAGCTGCAATCCCCGTAGTACTACTACCGGCAAATGGGTCAAATACCCACGCATTTTCATTTGTTGATGATAGAATGATACGTGCCAACACCGATAAAGGTTTCTGAGTGGGATGCTTTCCGCATGACTTCTCCCAACGTCCAATAGCAGGCAGTCTCCAGACATCCGTCATCTGCTTATTATCATTAACGGTTTTCATTAATTCATAATTATAAATGTGGGGCACTTTCTTCAGCTTCCGCGCCCATATAATGAATTCCGTACTATAAGTAAAAAATCTACAAGATATATTTGCCGGTGGATTTGTTTTCTGCCAGGTTATCACATTCAGAATCTTATACCCAAGCTCTGTCAGACAATTAGCTACAGAAAATATATTATGATACGTTCCACTAATCCAAATAGTCCCATTGTCCTTGAGTTTCTCACGACACAAGCGTAACCATTCCCTATTAAATGCCTGAACCTCTTCCGGAGATCTGGATTCATCCCACTTTCCTTTGTTTACACATACCACCTTACCCGATTGCAAACTAATCCCCCCCATCGGACAAAAAATAAGGTGGATCAGCAAAGATCATATCAAACTTAAAATCAAACTCTTGCAACAGTTTAAATGAATCTCCTTTAGCCAGCAGAAAATCGTTATTTGCCGATTTATAATAAGGTTCAATCATAGAATTTTTAATTATTAAGCCATTAAGCCACCACCGCCTTCCCCTTTGTTAGCATAGGCAGACTGCCATCTGTCTGCCCCATAATACTAATAGATTTGGGAGGTCTCAAATGCTTTTTTATCATTACAAATAGCAGTAAACGGACATTCCGTAAGTTTCTGGCCACTCGGCAAAGCTCTGACATATTCCGTATTCTGTATTGCAATAAAACCTTCTTCATCTTCACAAGGCATACATTTCCTCACTATAGAGGCAGGAACCCTTCTAATCCCTTGTTTATAACACACCTGGCAGGTCGTATTTCGAGAAGAATGCCATTTAAAAACATGCCCATTAGGGCAAGCAAAAAAGACAAGACTCTCTTTACAGAACTGACGTCCCACTACGTTATAAACAAAATAATCCATCAAACAAGGACTTGAGATACTTTCTTGTGGATATTTTTTCGTCCAAATTTCCCACACACGCCACCATGCAGCAGCATTCATCTCATCAATATACTCATATTGATAACAGAAAATATCCAAGAAACTTGAAACTAACGGGATAGCTGTCCGAATAATACCGGTTCTCAGCGCAACTTTAATCGTGTTCACATCACTGGCCACATTGATACGTTCAAAACCCGTCACATTTTGCCAGATACCCAATACCACCATATCCCGCACAAACATATCTGCCTTCTTATTGCCATAACCCGCATTACAAGCTATCAGGTCATTGCGCAATGCATAAATATCCCGATTATATTTTTCAATAAGTTCATACGGTGTACATTTATGCGTAAGAAGGAACTGCGCAATATTAGTCGCATATTTCAATCGCTTATCATTCTGTGACAATGCTCCCACATCTATTTTTTCAGAAAATCCTCCGGATCAGCCAGGATATTGTTTTCATCAAAAATAGCATTGTCACATTCAAACACATCTGCCAGGAATGAAAAACTGCGTGAGCCCCTGAAATCCTGATTTGCAGTCAAAAAGCGCACACGACATACATCTTCATCCGAAAGTCCACACGTGTCATAAATCGAAGTAAATGCCTTTCCATTAGTCTGAATAAAAATAGAATGCAGCGCATCAGCTACCTTTTCACAGATATATTCGTCTATCTCACAATTCAGAATCTCTTTATGATATTTGTGCCAGAATTTATGAAAGTCCGAAAAATAATCAAACTTGCTACCGAACTTTTCAATCGTTCCAATATCAGGATGAGTGGTATAAAGAAACTCATTAATCTGTTGCACAATTTTTCTTGCACCTTCAATATCTAATTGCGGATGATTATCTATTATATCTTTCAATGACTGGCAGAACGCAGTAAATTCTTTCATTTCTCAAGCCTTTATCAGGTTAATAAAATCTTGCATATTTGTCAGGTTATATATACTTGGAATAATATTGTACGCCTCTTGAAGCTTATTCCTTGCACTTTTCCATCCAATTCCATCAGTAATCCATACAAATTCAAAACCAGAAACAGAATTAATTTTAGGTGCAATATCTGAATAAGAACGAGCTACCTCATTCAGTTTTGAACCCTCCTAGAACTATAGAAGTTGACTTCTATCCAAAAAAATCTTTTTGTTCCGTCTCAATAAACAAAATCAAAACGCTTCTCGTCATCTCCCAGTACCTTTGATATAGCAGGCCACTCACTAGAATAAACTTCCTGCCGATAACTTATCCCCTGATTGTCAAATACATGAGCTATCATATTTTCCATTACATGACCACTTCTATTTTTACGGGCATTAGTGTCCAACCCTGTCTCTATACCAAATACATAATCCACCAGATTCTTTATCTTCTGCTGTTGAAAAACTTCCGTAAGCCCCGTATCATTCAGAAACTCCATCACACCATCTACAGAATCAAACAAAGAATCCAGCACGACACACTGACCCTGCGAATCAAGTACCACCTTTTTCCCTTCACTTCTAACGGCAATAAGAATATCCATTACCTTAAAAGCCGCTCGATCTCTTTTCCATATAGTCTCCACAGCTCGACGCATATCGGACGCACCAATAAACTATTGAGCATGCAAAGACTAAGTTTTATATCCTCCACATTCAGTGAAATCTTATCAAAATCACAGAAGAAATCAAGAGTCTGATTTGTCTCTTGAAGCTGAGACATAAACAAGTTAAAATCTTTCATTGGTGTCATGCAAATAATCTTAATTCCAACGGCTGTTCCTGAACTATTTTCTTTGTCAGAATATAATTATGCACAAGGATCTCTGTCAACTTTCCGCGCTTGTTCGGATTCGCATTAATACTTCTTGAAGCCCATACCCGGTCTATGGTATAATTCCGGTACAGCTTATCGAAGAAATTATCATCCTCATCCTTGCCTTTGCAATCAGAGTTGCTAAGCATAAATGAAAACCCCGCTTCATGTATTTTGTCACAATAAGTTTTCAATCTAATTTGTGCTGTATCATTGAATGATTCTTTTGTATAATCATTAAAGCTGGAAGTATCACTTAACGGACGATAAGGAGGGTCAAAATAGAAAAACGTATTTCCCTCTGCATAGTCAAATGTATGCTCAAAATCACCTTGGCAGATTTCAACCCGTTGCAGCAGTTTACTATCCGCACGAATTGTTTCAGAATCACAAATTGTCGGATTTGTATATTTTCCAAAAGGCACATTAAAGGCTCCAGACTTATTCACCCGATAAAGTCCGTTAAAACAGGTTCTGTTCAAGAAGAAAAAAAGTGTTGTATTCTCTATTGAATCCAGATTTTTCTGATTATACCTTGCCCGTGCAGCCATAAAAAACTCTTTCCGGGCCTCTTCGGTATCAAGTCTAAGATATTCCTTCTCCACCTGTTGTAACGATACAATCAAATCCTCCGGGAAATCTCTAACTGTTCGATAACAACAGATAAGATCCGGATTAATGTCATTAATGACCGCACGTTTGATATTCGGATAACGTTGTAACATATAGAAGAGCATTGCTCCTCCACCCACAAAAGGTTCTATATAAGTAACGTCTCTACAATTATCAAAGTCAGCTGGTAACAAAGAATCCAGTTGTTCGATGAGTTGGCTCTTACCTCCAACCCACTTGATAAAGGGTTTCGCTTTCATTTTCAATATATTTACTTATGTACAAAAGTCAAGACTACCCCTATCTTTACGATGTGAAAGGTTTCAGTGTATGAACCTCAGAATAAATATTTAACGGGCTTGATGTCCCAAATGAAATAATCTATGCAGATAGTGTGCAGTTTGACATACACAAAGATAGTGTATTCATTTGTATTTTAAGTGAGAATGACAATAATTTTGAAACCAGATACGGAGTTTTAACTCCAAAGCTGGAAGAATTATACCGGATTTTGTTGAATCATAATATAACAGAAGTAACGACGGAAAAACTCAGTATCCATGTAGTATCCGATTTTTTAAAACGCAAGTGCATTCAACCTAAAACGCAAGGCCGTTTGAATCAAAACGCAAGGCCGTTTGAATCAAAACGCAAGTACATTCGAACCCAAACGCAAGTGCGTTTGAACTAAAACACAAGTGCATTTGAACCAAGACGTAAGTGCGTTTTTTTCACAAAGAGACGCAAGTGCAAAAAGATGTAAAATCAGCAAGCAGAAGCGTGTGGAAAAGCCTTAAAGCAAAGACCTCAAGCAATAACAAGGGAGAATGGAAGAAAAAACATACTTACCTGATTTACAAACATTAAACCGCCAAATGAGCATAAACCAACAGCGGAAAGCTTGACGGGTTGACGGGTTGGCACCGGTTTTTCAAACTTCCTATATACAGGTGTGGAAACAAGCACGACAGACTTGTTTCCACACCCCGCGTATATACAGTTTATAAAATGCCTGCCAACCCCGACAACCCGTCAAGCACACGGCCGAAAACGGCCAATAAAAAACCTCCTTCACTTCATCTTTCCAGAAGCAAAGGAGGCTTTCAAATTTCCGTATTCATTTAGAACGGCAGGTCGTCTTTCTCGTCTGTCATAGAGAAGTCGGCCGGAGCTGCATTTACCGGAGGGAATGGAGCTTCTACCGGAGGCATCTGAGGAGTGGCTCCCACACGTTCCACCTTCCATGCACGGATACTGTTGAACCAGCGTCCTTGCCATTCGCGGGCATCAATGTCGAACGATACGTTCAGTTCCTCGCCCACCTGAATATTAAACTGTTTGATTTTGTCGTCACCAAAGACATCAAAGCACATGCGACGCGGATACTGGTCGTGTGTTTCGATGACATATTCTTGTACCTTCCATTCGTTGCCGTTCCGCGATGTACCGCCTTTCGGTTCCAGAACCGCAATCACTCTTCCTGCTAATTCCATAAATAGTATTTTTAAATTCGGTGACGAAATTACGACTTTCCATAGAAGAAAACTAATTTTTAAGACCTTTTTTTGTGGAGTGTATGCAATCTTTTCGTAACTTTGGCAATTGGTTTAGAGCATCCGTAGATGCATTTAATAATAAAAACAGAACAAAAACAAATATAAAAACAGCTATGAAGTTTATCGTTTCAAGTACTGCTTTATTCAGTCATTTGCAGGCTATCAGCCGAGTAATCAACTCAAGAAATTCATTACCTATTCTGGACTGTTTCCTCTTCGAACTGAGAGACGGTACACTCTTTATGACTGCTTCGGACAATGACACTACGCTGTCTACTTCCATCGAAGTGAACGAATCGGACAGTGACGGCCGTTTTGCCGTTTCTTCCAAGACATTGCTGGAAGCATTGAAAGAGATTCCTGAACAGCCGCTGAGTTTCCACATCGAACCCAGCAACATGGAAATCACCGTGGAATACCTGAATGGAAAATACAGTCTGATGGGACAGAATGCCGACGAATACCCGCAGGCACAGGCGTTGGGTAGCAATGCCGTACAGGTGACCATGGGAGCAGAAATCTTGATGAACGGCGTGAACCGCAGCATTTTTGCGACAGCCGACGACGAACTTCGTCCGGTGATGAACGGTATTTATTTCGACATCAGCACGGAAGACATTACACTGGTTGCTTCCGACGGTCATAAGCTGGTACGTTGCAAGACTTATGCCGCACGAGGAGCAGAGAAAGCTGCCTTCATCCTTCCGAAGAAGCCGGCCAACCTGCTGAAGAACCTGCTGCCGAAAGAACAGGGCGACGTACAGATTGGCTTTGACGACCGCAATGCCATGTTCACCCTCGAAAACTATCAGATGATCTGCCGTCTGATTGAGGGACGTTATCCGAACTATAACTCTGTCATTCCGCAGAACAACCCGCACCGTGCCATCATTGACCGTGCGCTCTTCATCAGTGCCCTGCGCCGTGTGTCTGTGTTCTCTTCACAGTCAAGCAGCCTGATCAAGCTGAGCTTGTCGGAAAACCAGATGAAGATTTCTGCACAGGACATCGACTTCTCTACTTCAGCCGAAGAAACCATCGCTTGCCAGTATGGCGGTAACCCGATGAGCATCGGTTTCAAGTCGTCGTTCCTGATTGACATTCTGAACAACATTTCTGCACAGAACATCATCATCGAACTGGCCGACCCGTCACGCGCTGGTGTCATCGTGCCTGAAGAACAGGAGGAAGACGAAGACCTGCTGATGCTGCTGATGCCGATGATGCTGAACGACTAATCATTTTTTGTTACACACAGACTCATGAAACTGAACTTGAAAAATCCGCTCGTGTTCTTCGACCTGGAGACCACGGGCACCAACATTAATACAGACCGTATTGTAGAAATCTGCTACTTGAAGGTTTATCCTAACGGCAACGAAGAGGCCAAGACCTTGCGCATCAATCCGGAAATGCACATCCCGGAGGCATCGACTGCCATTCATGGCATTCACGACGAGGATGTGGCCGACTGCCCAACTTTCAAGGAAGTGGCAAAGGACATTGCCCGCGACATTGAAGGGGCCGACATTGCCGGCTTTAACTCCAACCGCTTCGACGTGCCGGTGCTGGTAGAAGAATTCCTCCGTGCTGGCATCGACATCGACCTGACCAAGCGGAAGTTTGTCGATGTGCAGGTGATTTACCACAAGCTGGAACAGCGCACGCTTTCGGCTGCCTACAAGTTCTACTGCGGAAAGAACCTGGAAGACGCGCACACGGCAGAAGCCGATACAAGGGCTACCTACGAGGTGCTGAAGGCACAGCTCGACCATTATCCTGACGTGCTTCAGAACGACATCAACTACCTGTCGGAATATTCCAGCTACAGCAAGAACGTGGACTTTGCCGGAAGAATCGTGTATGACGACAATGGCGTGGAAGTGTTCAACTTCGGAAAATACAAAGGTATTCCGGTGTCGGAAGTGCTCAAGAAAGACATGGGCTACTACGGCTGGATTATGAACGGAGACTTCACGCTGAACACGAAGAATGTATTGACAAAAATCCGCCTGCGCGAAACGGGGCTGGTCAAGTAAACGGAAGGTAGCATGAATACACTACAAGGCAAAAAATTGTACTGGGTATCACGGGTAGCATTGCGGCCTACAAGGCGGCCGTGCTGACACGCGGACTGATTAAGAAAGGCGCAGAGGTGCAGATTGTCATCACGCCGGCGGGAAAGGAGTTCATCACTCCCATCACGCTTTCGGCGCTGACCAGCAAGCCGGTCATCAGCGAGTTCTTCTCACAGCGTGACGGCACATGGCACAGCCACGTGGATTTGGGATTATGGGCCGACGCCATGGTCATTGCCCCGGCTACGGCTGCTACCATCGGAAAGATGGCGCACGGAGTGGCCGACAACATGCTGGTGACAACCTACCTGTCGATGAAGGCTCCGGTGTTTGTGGCTCCGGCCATGGACCTGGACATGTTTGCCCATCCTTCTACGCAGCATAACCTCGACATTCTGCGCAGCTATGGCAATCATATCATCGAACCGGCTTCGGGCGAGCTGGCCAGCCATCTGGTAGGAAAAGGACGCATGGAAGAGCCTGAGAAAATCATCGAGGTATTGGAAGCGTTCTTTGCCCATCAGCAAGATCTGGCCGGACGGAAAATCGTCATTACCGCAGGGCCTACTTATGAGAAAATTGACCCGGTGCGCTTTATCGGCAATTACTCTTCCGGAAAGATGGGTTATGCCCTGGCCGAGGCGTGTGCTTCACGCGGAGCGGAAGTGGTGTTGGTGAGCGGTCCGGTTACCCTGCAGACGGTTCATCCGAACATTCAGCGCATAGACGTGGAGAGTGCGGCCGAAATGCATCGCGCAGCTGCCGATGCCTTCAAGGATGCGGACGCAGGAATCTTGTGTGCGGCCGTAGCGGACTTCACACCGGAGCAGGTGGCCGACCAGAAAATCAAACGGGAAAAGGACGACCTGGTGCTGCGGTTGAAACCGACTTGTGACATTGCCGCTTCCTTAGGAAAGGAAAAACGTCCGGACCAGTTGTTAGTGGGTTTTGCATTGGAAACTTGCGACGAGGTCAGCCATGCACAGGATAAGCTGACACGCAAGAACTTTGACTTCATCGTGCTGAACTCGCTGAATGACAAAGGAGCCGGTTTCCGTTGCGACACCAACAAGATTACGATTATAGACCGCACTGAAGCTGTTTCCTACCCGTTAAAGCGCAAGCAGGAAGTGGCCGAAGACATTGTGGATAAACTTTCCAGTCTGTTTCATTCCTAAACCGTTATGCTACAGTCTATCTTTATACAGAACTATGCCCTGATTGATAAGCTGGACATTGACTTTACGTCCGGCTTTTCGGTGATTACCGGTGAGACCGGCGCGGAAAGTCCATTATCTTAGGGGCCATCGGACTCTTGTTGGGACAGCGTGCCGACGTGAAATCCATCAAGAAGGGGGCTTCCAAGTGCATCGTGGAGGCGACTTTCCGGATTGCCAACTACGGCATGGAACCGTTCTTTCAGGAGAATGACATCGAATTCGAACCGGACGAATGTATCCTTCGCCGTGAAGTGTCGGCCAACGGGAAGAGCCGTGCTTTCATCAACGATACGCCGGCTTCGCTGGCACAGATGAAAATGCTGGGTGAAAAACTGATTGATGTGCACAGCCAGCACCAGAACCTGCTGCTGAACAAGGAAGGGTTTCAGTTGAACATTCTGGACATCCTGGCACAAGACGAGCAGGCATTGTCGGCTTATCAGGCGGTATACCTTTCCTATAAGAAGGTGGCAAAGGAACTGGATGACTTCATTGCACAGGCTGAAAAGAGCCGTCAGGATGAAGACTATATCCGCTTTCAACTGGAACAGTTGGAAGAAGCCGGACTGAAAGACGGAGAGCAGACGGAACTGGAGCAGGAAGCAGAAACCCTGAGCCATGCCGAGGACATCAAGGCCGGACTCTATAAAGCCAGCCAGCTGATTAACGGCGAGGAAGGCGGTACGGTTTCACTGACCAAGGAGTGCATGCAGACTCTTCAGAGCCTGACACAGGTATATGCACCGGCTAAGGAATGGATGGAACGGCTGAACAGCTGCTACATTGAACTGAAAGATATTTCCCGCGAAATCGGCAATGCGGAGGAAGAAGTGGAATTCAATCCGGCACGTCTGGATTTTGTCAACGAACGGTTGAACCTGATTTATTCCTTGCAGCAGAAACACCGTGTGCAGTCGGTAGAAGAACTGATTGAACTGACGGAAAACTATCGCAGCCAGTTGAATGCCATCACTTCTTTCGATGACCGGATTGCAGAGCTAGAGGGAGAAAAGAAGAAATTGTATGCCGAGGTGCTACGTCAGGCCGAAAAACTGACCGCGCTTCGTACACAGTCGGCACGGCACATTGAATCGCAGATGGAGTCCCTGCTCATCCCACTGGGTATGCCTAACGTGCGTTTTGCCGTGGAACTGACTCCCAGAAAGGAACCCGACAGTAAAGGGATGGACAGCGTGACGTTCCTGTTCTCGGCCAACAAGAACGGGACGTTGCAGAACGTGGCTTCCATCGCTTCGGGAGGTGAAATTGCCCGCGTCATGCTTTCACTCAAGGCCATGATTGCCGGAGCCGTCAAACTGCCGACCATCATCTTCGATGAAATTGATACCGGTGTATCAGGCTCCATCGCAGAGAAAATGGCACTGATAATGCAGGACATGGGACGCCAGAACCGCCAGGTTATCAGCATCACTCACCTGCCCCAGATTGCCGCACGCGGAATTGCGCACTACAAGGTGTACAAGGAAGATACCGATACCGGGACCAACAGCCATATCCGCCGCCTGACGGATGAAGAGCGGGTGCAGGAGATTGCCCACATGCTCAGCGGTACCACCCTGACAGAGGCTGCCGTGCAGAATGCCCGTGCCCTGTTAGGCTTTAAACAATAACAAGAAACAAACAAGACCATGATAGAAAAGAACGAAATGATTTTCGGCGTACGCGCCGTTATCGAGCTATCCAGGCCGGAAAAGAAATTGACAAAGTATTAATCAAGAAAGACATCCAGAGCGACTTGTCGAAGGAGCTTTTCGCCGTGTTGAAAGATACGTTCATCCCCGTGCAGCGCGTACCGGTGGAACGCATCAACCGCATCACCAAGAAGAACCATCAGGGAGTGGTGGCCTTTATCTCACCCATCACTTACCAGCGTACGGAAGACATCGTGCCTTTCTTGTTTGAGCAGGGCAAGAACCCGCTGCTCATCTTGCTGGACGGCCTGACCGATGTGCGTAACTTCGGAGCCATTGCCCGTACGTGTGAATGTGCCGGTGTGGATGCCATCATCATTCCGTCAAAAAACAGTGTCAGTGTCAATGCGGATGCCATCAAGACTTCTGCCGGAGCCTTGCATACCATTCCGGTGTGCCGTGAAAACAACCTGACGAATACCATCAAGTTCTTAAAGGACAGCGGATTCAAGATTGTAGCAGCCACAGAAAAAGGTGACTACGACTACACCAAGGCCGATTATCAGGGCCCGACATGTATCATCATGGGTGCGGAAGATACCGGTGTGCCCTACGACCACCTGGCACTTTGCGACGAATGGATCAAGATTCCGTTGTTCGGCAACATCGAGTCACTGAACGTGTCCGTAGCAGCAGGTATCCTCATTTATGAAGCCGTGAAACAAAGAGGATTCGGAGAAGAATAAAACAATAAAACATACATACTACCATGAAAATAGGAAAAATTACCCTCGTGCTGACATGCTGTGGGATGGCTTTTCAGACCGGAATGGCTCAGGAACTTCCCAAATGGGCCAACAAAGCCAGAAAAGCTGTGTTCTCTGTCATCACGTACAATAAGGAGAATCAGATTCTCAATACCGGAAACGGATTCTACATTGATGAAAACGGTACAGCCGTATCCGATTATACGCTGTTTAAAGGGGCCGAACGTGCCGTAGTCGTAACTGCCGATGGAAAGGAACTTCCGGTGGAATACATTCTGGGAGCCAACGATATGTACGACGTAGTGAAGTTCAAGACTGCAGCCGATAAGAAGACCGTAGCCTTGCAGCCGGCATCCCGTCCGGGAGCGGTAAACGAAACGGTGTACGTACTTCCCTACTCTACACAGAAGGCGACTTCGGGCACACACGGCACCATTTCCAAAATCGATACCATCAGCCACAACTCTTTCTACTATACCCTGGACATGAAAACGGGAGAGAAAACCGTAAGCTGCCCGGTGATGAATGCAGAAGGAGAAGTTGTAGCACTGATACAGAAGAACAGTGACAAGGAAAGTACATCAAGCTATGCCATCGGAATAGGTTATGCAAAGAGCCTGTCTATCAGCGCCCTTTCTGCCAACGATTTTACACTGAATACCATCGGTATCAAGAAAGGATTGCCGGAAGACGAGTCTCAGGCATTGGTGTACCTGTACATGTCTTCTTCCAGCCTGTCAAAGGAAGAATACCTGAACCTGCTGAACGAGTTTATCCAGCAGTATCCGAAAAACAGTGAAGGCTATTCCCGCCGTGCCCTTTGTTACATGGGATACGGTGACGACGCACACTATGCACTGGCAGAAAAAGACCTGCAAACCATGGTGGAAGTGAACGAAAACAAGGGAGACGCGTATTATAACCTCTCCAAACTTCTGTATAATTACGTGCTGGGCCTGCAGGGAGCCAAACCGTATGGCGACTGGACCATGGAACGGGCACTGAAGGAAATCAATACGGCCTTGGAGAACGACAAGCAGGGATTGTACTACCAGCTGCAGGGAGACATTTATTTTGCCATGCAGAAATATCCGGAAGCATTTGCCAGCTACGAAGAAGTAAACCGTTCACCGTTAGCCTCTGCCGCTTCTTTCTATGCCGCAGCCAAGACTAAAGAACTGATTGAAGGTGCTTCAAAGAAGGAAGCCATTGCCCTGATGGACAGTGCCGTGGCGAAATACAATCCTCCCTATGGAAAAGAAGCTGCTCCTTATCTGTACGAACGTGCCCGCATGAAAGCGGAAGACAACCAGTTCCGCGAAGCAGTTGTAGACTACAATCTGTTCCACGACGCCATGATGGGCCAGGTATCGTCTGATTTCTATTTTATCCGTGAGCAGGCTGAAATGCAATGCCGTATGTACCAGCAGGCCATCAATGACATCAACAAAGCCATTGAAATGGAGCCGAAGAACGTGGAATACTGGGTAGAAAAAGGAAGCGTACATTTGCGGGTAAACCAGCCGGAAGAAACGGTGAAAGCCTTGAACAAAGCCATTGAACTGGATGCCAAGAATGCGGCAGCCTATCGTATGCTGGGTTACTGCCAGGTACAGCAGGGAAAGAAGAAGGAAGGTATGGCCAACCTGGAAAAAGCAGTAGAACTGGGTGACACCGTAGCCAAGAACCTGATTGAGAAATATAAAAATAACTGATTGATATGCAAAACAGAGTCTGTCACCTTTCGGCATCCGCTACCCCATCATTCAAGGTGGAATGGTATGGTGCAGCGGATGGAGACTGGCCTCAGCCGTAAGCAACGCCGGTGGACTGGGGTTGTTGGGTGCCGGTTCCATGCACCCGGGAACCTGCGTGAACACATCCGTAAGTGTAAGGCGGCTACCGACCAACCTTTCGGAGTCAATGTGCCGCTGATGTATCCGGAGATTGAAACCCTCATGGAAATCATTCAGGAAGAAGGCGTAAAAATCGTGTTTACATCTGCGGGAAATCCCAAGACATGGACTTCCAAGCTCCAGCAGGCGGGCATCAAGGTGGCTCACGTGGTATCTTCCAGCCGTTTTGCCATGAAATGTGAAGAAGCTGGAGTAGATGCCATTGTGGCAGAGGGCTTTGAAGCAGGCGGACACAACGGACGAGAGGAAACTACGACTTTCTGTCTGATTCCGGCCGTCAAAAAGGTGTGCAGTGTACCTCTTATTGCCGCAGGAGGAATTGTATCGGGCGAAGGCATCTTAGCCGCCGAAGCGTTAGGCGCAGAAGGGGTACAGATGGGTACCCGATTTGCCTTGACAGAAGAAAGTTCAGCGCATTTCAATTTCAAGGACCGTTGCCTGCGATTGAATGAAGGAGATACCCTTCTGACACTCAAGCAGCTTTCCCCTACCCGTCTGGTGAAGAACGATTTCTACAAGCAGATAGAGGAAGCGGAACAAAAAGGAGCCTCAGCAGACGAACTGAAGGCTTTGTTGGGAAAAGGCCGGGCCAAAAAGGGAAGTCTTCGAAGGCGACCTCTACGAAGGAGAACTGGAAATAGGACAAGCCGCATCCCAGCTTCGCAAGTTACAGACGGTGGATGAGGTGATGAAAGAGCTGGTAGAAGACTACCGGACAGCACTTCGCCAGATGCAGGACAAACAGAGCTGGTAACTCTTTTGCATACTAAGACCGTAAGCTCTTACCTACAGACTTTTTTCAAGTTCAATAAATATCCTTTAAAATAAAATGGCAAATGAAGATGACAGCGTAAAATCATCTTCATTTGCCATTTTTATATGGGTTTCTGTATCTGATTTCATTTTTCATATTCCCGGAGAAACGCTTGAACATGGTTTCTACCCGAAATAAAACACAGATGTGCTTTCTCGCAGAAAAGAATCTGTGTCCACCAGAATCAGCTTCTTTATTTATTACGTTTCAAAAACAAAGAATTCGTAATGGTAGCGGGCAGTTCCTCCTGATAGTGGGTTACCATAATCAGGGTTTTATCCTTCCGCGCACAGAATGCCTCGATGACATCCTTCACCAGCCGGCGGTTACGCATATCCAGTCCGTGCAACGGCTCGTCCAGAATCAGTAGTTCCGGGTCTTTGACAAACGCACGGGCCAGCAGCACCATACGCTGTTCCCCGCTGGAGAGTTGCAGGAAACTACGGTCTTTCAAGTCGGCAATGCCGAAAATATCCATCCACCACACGCACGTATCCACATCTTTCTCCTGTGTCTTGCGGTACAGGCCGATAGAATCATGTAATCCGCTGGCTACAATGTCAATGGCCGGCAAGTTCTTCAGATAAGCGCGGTGCATTTCGGGACTCACATAACCGATGTGCTTCTTGATTTCCCAGATACTCTCGCCACTTCCCCGTTTACGACCAAACAAAGAAATATCGCAGGCATAGCTTTGCGGATTGTCGGCGCAGATCAGGCTCAGCAAGGTAGACTTCCCAGCTCCGTTTTCGCCACTGAGCGCCCACTTTTCGCCACATTTCACCGTCCAGTCGAATTCTTTCAGAATCACCCGTTCTCCGTAACGGATACTTACTTTGTTCAAGTCTACGATATGCTCCGTATGGAACAGGTTATCGGCATACGGCAAGTCCAGTATCCGCTGCCGTTTCTCGTCAGACAACACATGAGCAGGGTCTGGTTCACGGTGTGCCAGATATTCCTGCAAAGTGATTTTCGGCCCGCAATGACGGTCTTCCACCGGTATCACATGTGTTATAAATGTCGGGATATCGTCTGTCTTCGACAAGACCAAAATTATCTGCAGGTTGGTCATTTCAGTCAGTTTTCCCAGCAATGTGTGCAGCAGTCCCCGAGTCCGCGCATCCAGTCCGATGAAAGGATTGTCCATAATCAGTACTCTCGGACCACTCAACAAGGTCTTGGTCAGCTGAAACTTGCGGAGCTCCCCGCTCGACAGCAGAATTATATGTTTGCTTAGCATTTCCTCAATACCAAACAAATCGTACAGCGCTTTCCGCAGTTGTTCGTCCTTGCAGGGAGGAAGCAAATCGGCTACGATAGGCGTATCGTCCAGGTCCTGCGAATTCCAGCGCTGCTGGTAATAATAGTTCCCGTCGGCATCCCCGTACGAGTCACGGAAGGTGATGTATTTGATGTTGTCACAAGCCATCTTCGATTCCGAAGGCGAGAAGTCGTATTTCACTTCATTCATCAGCAACGGATAGCGTCCGGTAATAGTGTCTACCAGCAGACTTTTTCCGCCACCGTTCGGTCCCACGATGGCCACATGTTCTCCTGCCGCAATCTGCAAGTTCACAGGCTCTTTCATCCGGTACAACGGATGACGAGTCACTCCGTTCTCAATTGTAATTACATGCTGCATTGTCTTTCTCTGTTTTTATTTTGTTCCTTTAAGTAGTTGTTCTCTTGGTTTATTGATGCACAATCATGGCCGTACGAGGCGCTACCACCAGTTTGTTGCCGGTCAGCGTACCCAGTCCCAGCACATTGTCTATGCGTCCGTCACGACAGGCTATCCAGTAACGTCCCTCAGGTACGTCAATCTGCACGGGTTCCGTACGGGCATTGAGCACCACAATCGTATTCAGCCATGAATCACCCGCCGGACTTCCCTTGATACGGAAAGCCACCACGTTGCTTGCCGGTACCGGCAAAAACTCCAGGTGTTTGGCAATCAAGTCCGCATCGCCCATACGGAAAGAAGGATGCGCCTTTCGCATGGCAATCAGGCCCCTCACATAATCAAAGAAATCACGCTGCGAAGTCTTCCGCCCCCAGTTGATGGCATTGATTGCATCCGGACTCTTGTATGAATTGGCCACTCCCTGCTTGTCGCGCAGAATCTCGTCACCTGCATACCAGAACGGAATGCCCTGCGAAGTGAATACTGCCGTAGCAGCCAGTTTGGCCAAGGCGTTCATCTCTAATGCAGAAAGTCCCGGCAATGTCGCTTTCAGACGGTCGGCCAGACAAAGGTCATCGTGACAGCTCACATAACTGATCATCTGTTCGGGTTGCGCAGCCCAGAAAGCCGGAACGGTGGATTCCTTGTCGCTGACCAGTTGCGGATGTGCGATTCCTCCCGCCAGTCCGAACTTCACACCGGCGGCGTATCCCATGCGTCCGATGACAAAAGCTCCCTTGGCATCGTTTCCCCACGGACCACGCAGGCTGTCGCGCATTTCATCGCAGAACATGCCGATGTGTGGTAACTGGGCTGCATGCTTCTTCATGGCCAGCAGACTATCCGGCAGTTGTGGTTTTCCGGCTGCCCAGCCTTCTCCATACATGCATATTGTAGGGTCAATCTTGTCGAGTGTCTTACGGATGGCATTCATGGTTTCGATGTCATGAATCCCCATCAGGTCAAAACGGAACCCGTCTATGTGATATTCTCTGGCCCAATAGCAGACTGACTCTATCATGAAACGCCGCATCATCGGTCGTTCGCTGGCCGTTTCATTGCCACAACCCGATGCGTTAGCCCATTTCCCTTCCTCGTCCGTGCGATAGAAATAACCCGGTACGGTCCGTTCAAAATTGCCTCCTTTCGTGATAGCCGTGTGATTATACACCACGTCCATCACCACCCGGATACCTGCCCGATGAAGTGCCATGACCATCTGCTTGAACTCGCGGATACGCACTTCCGGTCGATAAGGGTCGGTGGCATACGAGCCTTCCGGCACGTTGTAGTTCTTCGGGTCATATCCCCAGTTGTACTGCGGTTTATCAAGCCTGGTTTCGTCCACCGAAGAAAAGTCGAACGAAGGCAACAGCTGTACGTGTGTCACGCCCAATTCCTTCAAATGGTCAATGCCCGTTTTCTCGCCCAGATACGTATGCGTTCCTTCCTCCGTCAAAGCCAGGAACTTTCCTCTGTTCCGGATGCCGGAGATGGTATCGATAGAGAAATCGCGATGGTGCAGCTCATAAATCACCATGTCGGAGAAGCGTTTCAGCGGCGGACGCTTGTCTTCGTTCCACCCCTCCGGATTCGTCTCTTTCCAGTCGATGACGGCTGCCCGGTCGCCGTTCACTCCCACAGCCTTGGCCATGAGTCCGGGCGTATCTCCCTGCCATACATCGTCTATCTTGACATTGAACGTATAGAACTTTCCTTTCAGGTCTTCGTCCACGCGAGCCTGCCACATACCGTCAGATGCCGGTTCCATCTTCACCATACGATAGGCAGAACCTCCCTGCCCTTTTTCGTACAGCAGCACCCGCACTTCCTGAGCCGAAGGAGCCCAAAGCGAGAAGCGGGTTGAAGCAGGCGTATAAGCCATTTCCACCCATTCCCCCTCGTACACCGGATATTCATCAAACGGCGTACTGGTATGCTGCTGTGAAGAAGTACATCCGGTAGCCACAGCCACGGCCGACATCACTACAAGCTGTTTTAAATTCATGGTTCTAATCTCCTATTTCTTTATGCGTCCCGGATTCTTGGCGATAAAGTCCTTCCAGCTGGAATAAGCTTTCGGCATTTCCGGACGTCCCATCTGCAAATAATGGCAATAAGCTGCTCCCAAGGCATCCGTCGCATCCATAAAGGGGCCCATTTCCGAGTCGGGTATGTGCAGCATACGCTTCAACATATCGGCCACCTGCTCCTTGCTGGCCTGCCCGTTGCCGGTAATGGCCATCTTGATTTTCAACGGGGCATATTCTGTCACGGGGATGTCACGTGTCAATGCTGCTACAATAGCCACCCCCTGCGCACGTCCTAACTTCAGCATGGACTGTACGTTCTTTCCAAAAAACGGAGCTTCAATAGCCAGTTCATCAGGAAGGTACGAAGAAATGATACCCTGCACGCGCTCATAAATGTGTTTCAGCTTCAGATACGAGTCGCCGCATTTACGCAGGTCGATGACGCCGAGTGTCATCACTTCCGGTTTGACACCCGTCACCTTCAGTATCCCGTATCCCATGATGTTCGTACCCGGGTCGATACCGAGAATGATTTTTTCCTTAACCGGCTGTATCACCTTATTACCTCCATTAATGTGGGGAAACCGATGACCTTATCCTTGAACACTTTCATCATCTCCGTATTCAAGGCAGCCTCCTGCTTTACATGCCAGCGATGCAACGTCGCGCTGTCTTCCACTTCCCACTGGAGTGAAAAGCATTCACTGTCCTGCTCCTTATGGCTCAAGATACGCAGGATACGGGGATTTTTCAGTTCACCCGATTTTTCCACTTCCGGAATGTAGAATTCATTCAACCATATCACAAAATTACGGGCATCACCCATCTCTACATGAAAAGTAGTATTATAAATCAGCATATATCTTCTTATTTTAATCCGATTACAAAATTATACAATACGATGAAAACAACCTGATCAGGAATACCGGCGAGGATAACGCAACAGAATGCTCAGCACAGCCGCCACTCCCAGTGCCATGGGATAATAAAGGTATCCTATGATGTGGATAGGAGATAAACCCGAAAGCTCGGCCGCAATCAAGAGTTGCGCACCATAAGGGATAATACCCTGAATCACACACGAAAAGGTATCGAGAATACTGGCACTCTTCCGTTTGTCTACCCGGAACTGTTCGGCAATGTCATTTGCCAATGGGCCCACAGTGATAATGGCAATCGTATTATTGGCCGTACAGATATTGGCCAGGCTCACCAGTGCGGCGATACTTAGTTCGGCTCCTCGTTTTCCTCTTACATGCTGAGTCAGACGGTGCAGCACATAATCCACACCTCCGTTAAAACGTATCAGTTCCAGCATACCTCCTGCCATCAGGGTTACGATGATCAGTTCTCCCATGCCCGTCATCCCTTTACCCAAAGCCCCAAACCATCCGAACACATCGAATGTACCGTATGCCATGCCCACAATACCCGTAGAAACCAGACCCAGCAACAGTACCAGCAATACGTTGACACCAGCCACTGCCGTTCCAAGCACAATTATATAAGGTATGACTTTCATCCATTCTACATGGGGAATATCCTGCACCACCTCAATATGGCTTCCATATATAACATAATACACGAATACCAGCAAGGCAGCCGGAAGGGCAATCAATGAATTCACCCGGAACTTGTCGCGCATCACGCACCCTTGCGTACGGGTAGCCGCGATGGTCGTATCGGAAATGAAGGACAGGTTGTCGCCGAAAAAGGCACCACCCACTACTACCGCCGTCATGAAAACCACGCTGACATCCGTCTTGGCCGCGATACCCACAGCCACAGGGGTCAGTGCTACAATTGTGCCGACCGAGGTACCGATGGACAGGGATATGAAACATGATGCCAGAAAGATTCCAGCCAACAGCAGATTGCCCGGAAGCAGCTGTAAAGTCAGATTTACCGTCGCATCAATAGCCCCCATCGCCTGTGCCGACTGTGCAAAGGCACCAGCCAGAATGAAAATCCAAATCATCAGCATGATGTTCTTGTTGGCCGCCCCTGTAGAATACTGTAACAAACGGTCGTTCAGGCTCAGCCCTTTTGTAATGGCCACGGCGTAAATGGACGAAAACATAAAGGCCACCGTGATGGGAATCTTATAGAAGTCGTTGAGGAGGAGAGAAGTTAACAGATAAATACATAAAAAGACCACCAGCGGGCTTAAGGCCCAGGCGTTGGGCTTGTTTATGATAGGAGTCAGTTTCTGCAAATTCATTCTTTTCTTGTATTTTTTGCAAAGGTACGCATTTTTCAGTATTTTTTGCGAGAAAGTTTCCATTCCAGCGAACATTTCAGCAAAAAGAAATGTCATTATAGCAAAGCATGAGGTATTCAAGCTTCTCAATCTTGAAACTAAAAGGAAATATTCCAGCAATATTTTGCCCAGATTAAGAATATTATCTATATTTGCCGGAGTTTTAGTAAAAATAGAAATTGAATATATGAAAACAGACCATATTTAAAATAATGCTGTTACTGGCGGTCATCTTTATGAGAGTAGAGATGGCAGGGGCTGTTTCATGTAACCATGCGTTCCATGATGCCCAGACCTCATCTGCGGTATCAAACCAGACGGATGCAGACGAAACCTTCCATTTTATCCATGCGACTCTGGATAAAACGCATGATTTGTTCAGCACGCTTACCCACGACCATTCATTCAACAAATTGCTAGATAAACGTGTGATGCGCAATGATGAACAAAACATCAAGTTTTCCTTACGTTTATTATTATTCTATCATTCCCTACGTGAGGTAGGTTTATTGAAGAACAAGGAGAGCCTTTACCCTTCAACAAACATTCATTGTGTGATTCCTTCATGCGAATACTATGTATTTGCCATGAGGAAAATCATTATTTAGCCGTTTTATAGGTTAGTTGTTTTTCACTGCTCCGGCACCCTTGCAAAGTGTCGGAGTGGATATGGATTTCTTGCTTCACATGCTTGACGCAAGCCAGTTACTTATTGTCTAAACTTTTCAAAAAAACAAAACTCTATAAAACGATTAAATTATGAAAACGAATAACTCAAAACAATCTTTCAAAGGAATAGAAGCCGCAGGTTTAATCATCATCGCATGTTTCATCGTAGCCATTTGCATTTATCATTTTGTGTTTGGAAACCCGGCCAACTTCATGAACAATGACCCTAACAATCATCCGCTTCCAGGAAACATGTTGGGAACTATCTATAAAGGAGGTATCATTGTGCCTGTTATCCAAACTCTTTTGTTGACTGTGCTCACCTTAAGCGTAGAACGTTATTTTACCCTTCGCGCCTCTTTCGGAAGAAGCAAGCTCTCCAAATTCGTGGCGCAGATTAAAGATGCCTTGAATAAAGGAGACATGGAGAAAGCACAAGAATTATGTGACAAGCAGCGCGGCTCAGTGGCCAATGTAGTGAGCTCCACTCTCCGTAAATACCGCGAAATGGAGCAGAACAATGAACTGGCGAAAGACCAGAAAATTCTTGCCATACAAAAAGAGCTGGAAGAAGCCACCGCACTTGAGCTTCCCATGATGCAGCAGAACTTGCCTATCATCGCTACCATCACTACCTTAGGCACCTTGATGGGATTGCTGGGAACCGTAATCGGTATGATCCGTTCATTTGCCGCGCTTTCTGCCGGAGGAGGTACTGACTCAGTTGCATTGTCTACAGGTATCTCTGAAGCCTTGATTAACACCGCATTTGGTATCTTGACCGGTGCACTGGCCGTTATTTCCTATAACTATTACACCAACAAGATAGACAAGCTGACGTACAGCCTTGACGAAGTGGGCTTCTCCATTGTACAGACTTTCGCAGCTACTCATTAATTCTGCCAGCCGAGGTTTTCCTCATGCAGACAGAAACAGAAGTTTGATTTAAAATTTTCAATTATGAGTAGAGCTAAAATTCAGAAGAAAAGCATGTTCATCGACATGACAGCCATGAGCGATGTAACCGTACTGCTGCTTACTTTTTTCATGCTGACAGCCAGTTTTGTGAAAAAAGAGCCTGTGCAGGTTGTCACTCCCGCATCAGTTTCTGAAATAAAGATACCCGAAACAAACATCATGTCCATCCTGGTAGGCCCTGATGGAAAAATCTTTATGAGTCTTGACAAGCAAAGTGACATGGCAGCCACATTAGAAGCAATGGGAAAGGAATACGGGCTTTCATTTACCCCGCAAGAAATAAAGAAATTTTCTTTGTGCCAGACTTTCGGAGTACCAATAAGCCACATGAAATCTTTCCTGGCCCTTAGCACAGAACAGCAGGACCGCACCTTAAAAAACCAGGGAATCCCTTGTGACAGTATCGACAACCAGTTCAAAGCATGGGTGCGCAATGCACGTGCCACGAACCATGACTTACGCATTGCCATCAAGGCCGACCAGCAAACACCCTACGCGGTCATAAAAAAAAGTGATGAACTCTCTTCAAGACCTCAAGGAAAACAGATACAATCTGATTACCTCCTTAAAATCGGGTCCGGAAGAATAAAGAAAAAGAAATATGGCTGAAATTCAAGAAAACAACAATAAAGAAAAGAAAGGTAACAAGCAGAAAAAAATGAATATCCGCGTGGATTTCACTCCCATGGTCGACATGAATATGCTGCTGATTACTTTTTTCATGCTGTGTACTTCATTGAGCAAGCCGCAAACAATGGAAATCAGCATGCCATCCAATGATAAAAACATCACCGAAGAGCAACAGAATAAAGTCAAGGCCTCTCAGGCACTGACTTTATTGCTGGGCGAGGACGGAAAACTCTATTATTACGAAGGCGAACCGGACTACAAGAACTATGCTTCACTAAAAGAAACCACCTACGAAGCCAGCGGATTGCGTAAACTATTGCTCAGCAAAAACTACGAAGCAGTCAAGAAAGTACGTGAGCTTAAGGATAAGAAAGCAAGGCTTGAAATCACCGAAGAGGAATGTAAGAAGGAAATTGCCAGCGTGAAATCGGGAAAAAACACTCCTACCGTCATCATTAAGGCAATGGACAAGTCGACTTATAAGAATCTGATAGATGCGCTGGACGAAATGCAGATTTGCAGCATAGGGAAATACGTAATTGTCGACATTACGGACGGCGACCGTTTCCTGATAGACAACTACCTCTCTCATGGTGAGTTAAGTCAAAAAGCGACAGATAGGAATGTATAACTTCAAAAAAGGGAAAAATGTCAAAGGTTGATTTAACTTCTTTGGAATGGTGCGAACTCATTTTCAAAGACAGAAATAAAAATTACTGGATGCCTAATAAAATGCGCCGTGACCTGGGAAGACGGCAGACGGCCTCTCTGGTTATTGTCACAGTTGTGGCATTTGCCGGATTCACCTTACCCCGTCTTGTCAAAATGGCTATGCCGGAACAGAAAGAAGAAATGGTGGAAGTGACACAGCTTTCTGCCCTGGAGGAGCCGGAAGTGAAAGAAGAAACATTGAAAAAGGTAGAACCCATTGCCCCACCCCCTCCGGCTCTCAAGAGTACCATCAAATTCACGGCACCGGTCATCAAGAAAGACGAGGAAGTGCACGATGACGATGAGCTCAAGAGCCAGGATGAGCTGACAGAGACCAAGGTACAAATATCCATCGCCGACGTGAAAGGCAATGACGAACTGAACGGAAAAGACATTGCCGACTTGCAGGAAGTCATTACCCAGGCACCAGAAGCTCAAGAAGAAGAGCCTTACATGATGGTAGAACAGATGCCACAATTTCCGGGAGGGCCTGCAGAGCTTCTTAAATACATAGCCAAAAACCTGAAGTATCCGGTCATTGCACAAGAGAATGGCATACAAGGAAAAGTCATTCTGCGTTTTGTTGTCAATGCACAAGGCCATGTGGAAAATGTCAAGGTGATCCGTTCACTGGATCCTTATTGCGACAAAGAAGCGATACGCGTGGTAAAATCGCTGCCACAATGGATTCCCGGGAAACAGAACGGGCGTAACGTACCGGTTTATTATACCTGCCCTATTGTTTTTAAATTACAGTAATCACCAAGTGTATGAAAAAGAAATTAATGCTATATCTGTTGTGCATGCTCACGTTCTCGGCTTGTAATTCCTCCGGGAAAAACGGTAAAGAGGAAACCTTGTATTCGGGAGAAATCCGCATTGCCGTAGACGAATCGTTCAAGCCTATCATGGAAGAAGAGCTGCAAGTATATCAGGCACTGACTCCCGAGGCTTCAATCACCCCGGTTTATTGCAGTGAGGTAGAAGCTGTCAACCTGTTGCTGAAAGACAGCGTACGTCTGGCAATCACCAACCGCCGGCTGACAGAAAAGGAATTAATTTCTTTTCATACACGCAAATTCTTTCCGGAATCCATTCAAATGGCTTCCAGCGGAATCGCACTGATTACCCACCATTGCAATCCCGACTCACTCATTACAGTGGAAGACTTCCGGCGCATCGCCACCGGAGAAATCACGGAATGGAAAGAGTTAAACCCAAAGTCAAGGCTGGGACGCATGCAAGTAGTGTTCGACAATCCGAACTCAGGAACCGTACATTATGTCATCGACTCCATCTGCCAAGGGAAACCTCTTTCTTCCTCATTAAAGGCACGGAAAAGCAATGAAGAAGTAATTGATTATGTAGCTGCCACACCGGATGCCATTGGCATTATCGGTGCCAACTGGATAGGCAACAAGGCAGATACGACACGGCTCTCCTTCAACCAAAGAGTCAGGGTCATGTCGGTTTCGGAAAGCAGTGAAGCTACTCCAGAAAACAGTTACAGACCTTATCAGGCTTATCTGGCGTTAAAACAATATCCGCTGACGAATGAGGTGTACATCCTTATCAATGACCCCAAAGGAGCACTCCCTACCGGACTGATGACGTTTCTGACAGGAGAGCGCGGACAACGGATTATCCTCAAGTCAGGACTGATACCGGCTACACAGCCAGTCCGGATTGTAAACGTAAAAGATGATTTCTAATTTAATGAGCAATTTATGATGAAAAATAAAATTTTATGCTTTGTATGCAGCGGAATGATATTTTCTGCCTCATACTGCTATGCCCAGGAAACTCTTACAGCTGAAACCCACAGGCTAATTACACAGATAGCTTCCGGTATCAATGAAACACCGGAAACAGCCGCCAAAGAATTCAGCGAGTTACTAAAGGGGAAAAACAAAAAAAGCATCTCCTTGCTGGTTGCCATAGGCAACGCCTATCTGGATCATAACCGCCCGGCTGAAGCACAAGTTTATGCTGACCGTGCCATGAAAACAGACTCCAAATCGGCTCCGGTATATATGCTGGCAGGTGACATTGCCCTGGCACAGAAAAATGTAGGCACGGCATGCGGATATTACGAACAGGCCATTTTGTTCGATGCAGATTGCTACGATGCCTATTACAAATACGCACGTGCCTACATCGGGGTGAACCCTCAGCTCTCTATTGACATGCTGACAAAATTGAAGGCAAACCATCCTGAACTGCTGGAAGTAAACCGTGAATTAGCCAATGCGTACTATCAGGCAGGGTACTATGGCAAAGCAAAATCTGCTTACGACGAATTCATGCAACAAGGAACTCCTGATGCGCAAGACTACGGGTATTACGCCATGCTGCTATATTTGAACAAAGACTATGCGCAATCACTGAAGGCCGTAGAGAAAGGGCTTGCTACAGACAAGGACAACCATCTCCTGAAACGTCTGCGTATGTACGATTTGTATGAAATTGCCGCCTATAAAGAAGGGCTTGAAGCTGCTGACGCTTTTTTTGACCGTCCGGACGGAAGCGACTACGTCTACCTGGACTTTCTATACCGTGGACGTCTGTCATTGGCAGACCAGAGGAACGACGAGGCAATGCAATGGTTTGAAAAAGCCCTCGAAGCGGATGCGGCACATGAGCATCCGGAAATAGCCAAGGAAGCGTCTGCCGCCCACGAAAAATTGCAAAATTACCCTGAAGCCATCCGCCTGTACCAAGTGTATCTGGACGGGCTGAAAGGAAAGGCCGAGGTGAGCGACATGTTCTTGATGGGAAGACTGTATTACATAGCGGCCGGAAGCAGTACCGCCAATGAAACCGAAAAAGAAGCTTATTTGAAGAAAGCCGACGAAATCTTTGCAGAAGTATCTCAACGTGTACCCGACAATTACCTGGGCTATTTCTGGAGAGCCCGCACCAATGCCATGGCCGACCCTGAAAGTACGGAAGGACTGGCCAAGCCTTATTACGAATCGGCTCTGGCCTTGCTGGAAAAGAAAGCAGACGCGTCCAAATCACTCCTCATCGAATGTGAGAGTTACCTGGGATACTATTATTTCCTGCAAAAGGACTATGAAAAGTCTAAAGCATACTGGAACAAAATTCTGGAACTTGATCCGGAAAACGCTACGGCCAGACAGGCCCTGCAAGGGCTTCAGGCTACCCAATAGTTCTCTTTAATTTTCAACTACAAAAACAAGAAATTCATGGAAACATTTAATCTATCACAGTCATATCCCACACAGGATATACGGAAACGCACCAGTTTCCCCGTCATAGCACTCTCAATATGCCTGCTGGCTGCCGGTATCAGTCTGTTTTTCTTACCGGAAAGCACCTCAGAATCCAATATTAATGCCCTGAAAATCGCTGCCGGAAGCTTGCTGGCAGTCATTTCATTCTATTTTCTGATTTTCCGTGCCCGCTATCAGGCCTATGCAGGAACAGGCAGCATGGTATGCAAAAAAAGCCTGACATTCAGCAAAGAACAGTTCCAAGGCTTGAAAAAATACCTGGCAGATTATTGTGACCTGCCTGCCATGTCAGGAGAAGAGCCGCAGCTGTATTTGCTGATTGTTCACTCAAAAGACAACCAATATGCCGCATTTCAACTGCTGACCTATAGTTCTTTCTTGTATAAACCAGTCACAGAACTGTGCTGCCTGAAAGGAGAAAAAGCCAGTACATTCATGAAAAACCTGCATACGTCACATGGATTTCTTCATTGATATTTTCCTACATATAGACCAGCATCTGATTACACTCGTGCAGGAATACCATGAATGGACATATGCCTTGTTGTTTTTAATCATTTTCTGTGAAACCGGACTTGTAGTCACCCCCCTTTCTGCCCGGAGACTCCCTTCTCGTTTGTCTCCGGTGCAGTGGCATCCCTTCCG
>ENA-OPZN01000088-OPZN01000088.1-human-gut-metagenome-genome-assembly--contig:-NODE-88-length-35938-cov-5.192371_pt1 | contig 35938 bp, 31 predicted proteins | sample MGYA00242483_ERZ504503 | MGnify/ENA primary metagenome ERZ504503 (study PRJEB26092, sample SAMD00036285) | human gut metagenome | host: Homo sapiens | study: EMG produced TPA metagenomics assembly of... | reverse complement strand
AGTCGGACACGGTGGTCGGCGCCGCGCCGTCGAGGCGCTGCATGAACACGCAGGTGGAGCGCAGGAGCCGCAGGCTGTTCGCCCGGCTCGTCGACGACAAGAGCGCGTCCGCCACGGCCAGGGCCGAATACGAGATCTTCAAGGACATCCCGCCGGCCGCGCGCGTCGACCGCACGTGGGACAACGGCACGGAGGCGAGCCTGCACATGCTGGTGGACGAGGCGCTGGGCATGCTCACGTACTTCGCCGACCCGTACAGTTCCTGGCAGCGTGGCAGCAACGAGAACAGGAACGGCAGGATCCGCCGCTATCTGCCCAAAGGAACCGGGTTCGAGGACTTGGCCCAGGAGGACCTCGACGCGATCGTCGGGGAGATCAACGACACCCCCATGAAGCTCCTCGCTACAAAACGCCCAACGAGGTATGGGACGAGGAGATCGCCAAGCTACAATCGAAGGCAGCCAGCCCGAACACAAGCGTTGCGCTTACAAATTGAATCCGGGGGGCCTCATGAGCCGAGGGTGTAAGGGATAAGGTGTAAAGGGTAAGGGTTTAAAGGCGTAAGGGTGTAAGGGAACACTCACTCCTGCCGGTACAGCCGCGAATACAATCCGCCGGCCTGCAGCAGTTCGTCATGCGTACCGGATTCGACGATCTGCCCATGATCCATGACATGGATGCGGTCGAAATCCCGAATCGATGCGAGTCTGTGCGCCACGACGATGCACGCATTGTCGGAGTCGAGCAACGCCGTCATGACATGTCGCTCGGTATCGTTGTCCAGAGCACTGGTGGGTTCGTCCATAAGTAGGAAGTCCGGTCTTCCGACGACCGCACGCGCGATGGCGACCTTCTGCCGTTGGCCGCCGGACAGGTTCATGCCGCGTTCACTGACCATGGCGTCCAAGCCGACGACCGGATCCATCATCCCCTCGTTGATGCCGGCAACCTCGCACGCCCTGACGATGTCGTCATCCGTCAGCCACGGACGGTGCAGCGTGATATTGTCGCGCAAGGTTTCGTTGAACACCGTGGATTCCTGATGCACATACGCCAGCCTGCCGGCCTTCCATCGGCTGTCCGCGTCGTAAATCCGGCATCCGCCGCCGTTGATGGTCACCGTGCCACAGACGGGTTCGATGAGTCCGGCGAGCAGTTTCAGCAGCGTGCTTTTGCCCGAGCCAGTGGGGCCGACGATGGCGATCTTGTCGCCTTTGCGGATGTCGCAATCGACATCGGAGAGAACGGGAGCGTCGAACGCCGTGTACGAGTATCCCACGCCGGTGGCATGCAACCGTTCGAGTATGCCATCACCCGATTCGTCACCACTCGGCCCACCACATGCGGACCGTCCGCCGTCACCCAGTCCGACGTCACCCGGTTCGCCACCCGGTTCGTCGCATTCAAGCGACGCACCGCCGCCTTCACCGGCGGGAATCATCTCGCAAATCTTGCGCATATAGGTGGCGAACGCCATGATCTGGCTGATGACGCCGACGATGCCGGAGAATGGCGTGACGAATGCGGACGCCAATGACATGAATCCGACGACGGCACCCAGTGCGAGCGTGCCGCGTCCCACGAAGGTCATGCCGAAGGCGACCACGCATAGCGGCAACACGAACACCAGCGCCGAGGACAGGCTTGACAGCAATGCCGAAAGCCGCCCTTGCCGAGTCTGGTAGTCGAGCTGCGCTCCCAGACGCGCTGACCAGCGGTCGTAGCAGTGGCTTTCCAAATTGAGGCTTTTGACAGTTTCGATGCCGGAGAAGGTTTCGATGAAGGCGCGTTGCACGTCAGCCTGCGCGACGGTCGCACGCTCGACCAGCGTCCTGTTGCGCAGGGAATAAATGACGGATACGACGAGCACCGCCGCGCACACCGTCAGGGTCAGCATCGTCAATGGCACTGAATAGGCGATCATCATGATCAGGTAGACCACGAGGAACACCATCGACACGACCGTCGACGGCAGACTGCCGGTCACGATCTGTTCGACGACCATGACCAGGTTCGCGCGGTAGATCAGGTCACCACCGGAACGGTTCACGAAGAACGGGAACTCCCGATCGAGCACGCCGGTCATGTATCGGCGGGACAGGTATCGTCCGAATCGCACCTGCACGCGGGTGAGCATCACGGTGTTCAACGCGCCGACCGCATAGTAGACCAGCAGCGAGGCAAGCAGCATCGTCGCGACCAACGGCGGGAAACCGCTTTGGGCGGCGAGCGACCCATGGTCGACCATATAGCCGGTGCCTGCGGGCACGATCAATGTCAGTCCCTGGACGACGAGCGAGAACAGCAGGCTCAGACCGATGGCGGGCATGTTCCGGCGGAGGAACCCGGTCAGGATGGAGACGGTTCCGCTGCGAGGCCGTATGGGAATGGTTGCGCAGCCGTCGTTTGTCGGTTGCGGAATCAGCACCGCGCCAGAACAGTGGGCCGCGAGTTCGCCGGGCGTATAGGCATGGCGCCCGTTCGCCGGGTCAGCGATGCGGAATCGGCCGTATGCGTAATGGTCGAGCACGACGAAATGGTTGTCGTCCCAATGCAGGATGCATGGCGTCATGACGGTTTTCAACGCTTCGGCGCTGGGGGTCGTGACCGCGCGTACGCGGATGCCGGAGTCGGACAGCACCGTTACGATGTTCGCGAGGCTCAGTCCGCCGCGTGGAGCGCCGTACCGGCGGCGCAGCTCGTCCATGGTCACGGGATGCCCGAATGCGGCGAGGATCATCGCTGCGGCGGCCAGCCCGCATTCGCTGTGCTCGCCTTGTTCGATAAACGGGACACGGTGGCGACGCCATGATCTCATGCTTGCCGTCCGCGCGCGGGAAGGCCGAAGTCGACGTGCGTGCGGTCACGCCCGAGCGTGGACGCTGGTGAACGCCTCATAGTCGTCGAATTCGGCGAGCATCATATCCTTGACGAGGTGTTTGTCGTCAAGGATGATGATCCGGTCGGCCACATTCCAACAGTATTCGAGGTCATGGGTGACGGTGAGCAAAGTGCGCTCGTCGGCGCGAAGCTGGTTGACGTAATCGACGAGCAGCGAGCGGGTGATCGGATCAATGGCGTTGCTTGGCTCGTCGAGCATGATGACATGCGGGTCGAACAGCATGCCGGCGACGATGCCGACCCGTTTGCGCAGACCGGTCGAGAGTTCCGCCACCTTCTTGTCGAGATGCCCCTCCAATTCGAAGGCACGGACGAGCGGCTCATCCTCCAGCCGTTTCGAGTCGACGGTATGGCCGCCGTCCGCGATTCCCTTGCCGGACCGGAACAGCAGTTGCCGGAAGTGGATGTTGTCACGCACGGTCATCGTGCCGACGAGATTGCCGTTCTCGGTCATCTGGAACACGTCGCGCATCGACGGCACCCGACGCCTATCGATCACGCATCGCCCTTCACGGGGGCGCAGCAGTCCGACGATGAGTCTGAACAGCGTGGTCTTGCCGACGCCGTTGTATCCGAGGATCGCCAGCGACTGGCCTTGCGGCACGGTGAAGTCGATGTCCTCCAACACGGTCTGTTTCTTCTTGTAGCCGAAGGTGACGTGTTCGACGGCGATGATGGCATGTTCGCCGTTGTCGGTGCGGTCGGCGTGGTTGATGTGGTCGGCGGTCATATTGTCTTTCCTTGTCGTCGATTCGGTTGTGTTCGTATCCGTCATGTCCGTCATCGCGTTTCCAGTGCGAGTATGGAGGGCGTGGACGGGTCGTTCAGACGAAGCATCGTGTAGGCGACGCCGACCGGCCCTTGGAAGTACGACAGATCCACGAATTCACGGGATTGCCTCAGCCGGAAACGTCCCGACGAACGGGCCTGCGCGATCATGTCGTCCATCAGACGCTGTGCCTGCATGCGATACCATTCGTCACCGTTGGCATTGCCGATGGATATCAGGGTGTCGATCATGCCGCATCGTCCATGGCACACGCCGTCGTCGTCCCAATCCGCGTTCCCAAGCAACGCCGTGATATCTGCCTTGTCTGGGAACGCCCGTCCGTTTTCATCCTCGAAGAAACGTTCGCCGTCCGCGCCGGCAGTGGCCGCCAGCTCATTGCGTGCCCAGAGCACGCCGACCTTCCCACGGCACCATTTGCCGGCGTCCTCCTGTTTCGCACCGCTTCTTCGAGCGTCCGATTTCCGCCAAAGCATTCGGGCGAATTCGGCGAATTCGCGATTCCCCCGTCGCCGCGTAGAGCTTCCAGAACGCCACGGCCATGCCTTCCAGTCCGTGCGCGGCACCGGTTGGATACGGCATGTCATCGGATTCGTCGGCGTTCCGCTGGGTTTCGGGAAACGCACGGATGACGGTTCTCCCCAGCCGGCTGGTTTGTTCCACTATGCGCATGTCATGGAATACGTCGTACAGCCGCAGATACAGCATGATCGAACTGCCCGCCCCGGTCAGGTAATCCAGATGGAATGACGGTTGAGGATTGTCGCGCTGCAGGAGCTTCGGCAGCATATCGTCGATGTATGCCGGCAGCATACGAACCGTCTGCGTCATGCAACGGCGAGCTTCGGGCGACGTGATGCCGGCATTGGCCATGCGTAACGCGCAATAGCTTCGCGACAGGCCGGAAGTGAAGCCGGAATACGTAATGCCTCTGTCCTTGCGGCGCATCAGACTCCGCATCATACGCGTGCACAGGTCACGCCAGCGCTCATCGTGTGTCCGCCGATACAGTTCGGCGGCGAACATGCCCGTCCCGGCCATGCCGTCGTAGAGTCCCGAAGTCGCGCCCCCGGTTCGTACCGTTCATCCACGGTCTTGTCCGCGGCCATGGTGTCGGATCGGTTCGCTGTAAGCCATGATACGGTGCCATCGGTTTCCTGGAGGATGGCCGTGTCGGCTATCCTCGTGCCGAGTTCGATTGGGTAATGCTCCGCATCCGTGTCCGACGACACCGAAGCCGTCGGATGCGCGTCCTCCATGCCGGGTTCCATGCGCAAGGCGTTGCGGATAATGCGCGATTGCAATGCGGCCTGTTCGTCAAGATGCCCGATGGTGTCAAGCACCCGTTCGCGTACCGAACGTTCGCAGACGCCGTCAATGGTCGTTCCATCGGGAGCGTGCAGATCATGTCCCGTCAGCTGTGCGGTGAACATGGGGATGTCCCCGGCGAGCATCTGCCGGTATTCGCTTGCGAAGATGCGCTTGTCACGGAATGGGTAGACATACAGGTTCTCCAGTATGGCTTCGACGTCCAGCATGTCCTTCAACGCCGACGGATGATGGATGAAATCCGCAAATCGGGCGTAGGCGCTGGTGTTGCGCACCAGCACACGCACGGTCGTATCCTCGCCGGACAGCATCGCATCCCATTCATCCGCGTCGATGGTCATCGCCGCGGCGACCGTATTGCGGAATCCTTGGAGAATCTGTCGCTTGTAATGATACGGATCCACAACGGCGTCATCCAATGTCACCGCGCAGCCGTCCTTGCTGAACGTCACGGCGTTCCTCTCGTAATGGGCATCGGCGGAGTCCAATCCCACCGGGGACGCGACGATGCCGGGCATCGTCTGCTCACCGGTTTCGAAGGCGCTGATGTCGACGGATGTACCGTCGGCCGACATCGCCGTTTTCGCCGGCAACAGACAGGAGGATGCCAGCGAATCCCGCAATATCGTGGATACGCGGATGTCGGCATCGGTGCCGTCGGGCATGTCCATGGTCACATGGTTCGTGGCGATCGTCTCGAAATCGACGACCATCGGATATTCCCCGCTGGCGATGATGTTCTCGTGGTGCATGTCGTCGCCGTGCAGGAGCCATACCAATCCGAGCAGCTGACCGTATCTGGTGTAATAGCGCTCCACCTGACGTGCATCCTCGCAGGTGCCGTGTTCCACGAATTCCTCATAGGCGTAGCCGGATTTCGTCAGCACGTCCGACACTCGCATCGGAAGGAAACCCTTCGTCCGTTCGCATCGCCTCACCAATCCGGCGAAAAGCTCATGGATATGCAGGTCACGCGGCTTGTATACGATTTTCCGTCCGCCGATGGTGAGCATGGCCACGGCTCTTCCACCGTCGTGCGCGTCGCCACGGTCGATGGACATATCTTCCAATCTGAAATCATCGCCGACGCCTGCGAAGGAGGCGAGCTCGTCGCGATCCATGGATACGCGGTCGAGCATTTCCTTGACGAAATCGATGTAATGGACTGTCGTCTGCGTGACAAAACGAAGCAGTACCGGATATTTCGCATACATATGGCCACGGTATTCGTCGGTGGCCAGCAGTTCGAAATATCGCCGCAATTGTCGCTTCGCATCGCCGTCGCCCAACGAACCGGCCTGACGCGCGACATGCAATTCCCATACGACGGTTTTCAATCCGATGCCCAACAGACGCTCGACGTATGCGCTCAGGCACTGTTCGATAAGGCGCTCGTCATTCATCGGCAATGAACAGGCCGACATATACGCTTGCAGTTCCGCTTTCACGTACGCGACGAACGGTGCGAAGGCGGTGGCATACCCCGTGCGTTCGACTCGCTCTTCCTCGCTGTCGTAACGGTTCAGAATCGTCTGCAGTTCAACGGACCATGCCGGCTCGACATGGCCGCTCAGTTTCCGTTCCCGATCCGCGATGACGGTTTCGACCACGGATGCGTCATCGCCGAGCGCGTCGGCGATGCCTTGATAGTCCTCGTCCCGCAGTGGGTTCCGTCGGTTTTTCCATTCCACCGTTGCCGAAAGTATGTCTTCCGCGTGCGATGCCCGATACTGTCGCAAAGCATCCGGCATAGCGGTTGCCGCCATGCACCGTTCCTCAAGGGTCGTGGCAGAAGCCGCCCAGGTCGTTCCAACGTTACCGTTCATGGAAAGTCCCCCTACCGTTCGGCGTGGACGGATTCCGGCAGCTTCCGCCGCGTTTCGACGTATTCATGGAACGTCGCGCAGTCGAACATGCCGCGTTCCCGCCAATACCGCGATTCTGCATCGCTACCGTCTCGTCGGGCGTAGTCACGCTTGTAGGATTGGAATGCCAGCTCCTGCCTTTCGCTGGTTTCAGGCACGACGCCATCCCGCAGTGTGTTCAGCGCCCGCACGATAGCCGCGGCGGTCTGATCGGCCATTGCCTCATCGAATGGCGTAAAAGTGGTGTGGTATGCGGTTTCATCAATGATGATGCCCAGTGATTCCATGAACCGTTCCATCAGTTCGCCGACTTCAAGGAACCCGTTGGTTGTGGCGCTGACCATTGCCATGCCCGGTTTGCCCGCCAGATGGAACAAATGCCCCCAATAGGTGAGTCGATCCATCAGAATCTTCATGTCGCCGGAAACGTTATGGCCATAGGTCGGCGAACCGAGAATCAGATAATCGCATCGTTCGATTGCTTTTTTGACCCGGGCGGAATCGTCCAGTCCGTTCAGCTCGATATGATCGACACCGGTGGAAAACTCGCTCGCAGTACCATCCGACGGCAAGATCGTCGTGTCATTCGGCGTCAGAATCGTCCATTCCGCGTCAATGTTCGCACTGACCGCATCCTGTATCAGACGAACCGACCGCAACGTCTGCGACTGCGGATTACGCGAAGCGACATAGGCCACCATGCTGGTCATGGAAATCCACCTTTCCAAAAGCTTCGAATCCAGTAGATGTCACAGCTCGATATTGGTGTTGATAAAATATCGAGAGAATACTCTGGTTGAAATACCGATGGCGACCACTACCAATACGACATAACCAACCGAGAACAGGCACAGCGGCATCACGTTGACGATCACAAGCATATATGCCAATTGGAGCAGGACCGCAATCAACACCAAAACCAGTTGTGCCATTGTCGGATCGCTGTTCCGGGAGACATAAACCATCGGCATTGCGCCCAAAGAACAGACGATTGTTCCTAAGACTGATACGATAAGAGCACCAATTGCATCATCTGCTCCAGCGGTTATCTGAAAGCCTGATGACAAAACACGCATAAAAGCCAGATTCAAAAGCACGGAAATCACTGTCAGGATAACAGGAAACAGGCATTTACACCAGCAGTAGCTCCAATAGGAACGACCAGACTGTATATAGAGCTCAAACAGTCCATCTCGGAAATCCTGATACAGGATGGAGACCATCACCGAGCATGACGAATAGATGAAAAACGGTCCAAAAAAGACAGCCCAAGTAAATGGGTCTAGAATGCCTGCGCCACTGGCAACCATCTCCACGAATATTGCCGTGACCATAATGATAAGAACCATACCCCAGTTCTTGAATGACTGGAAACATGCCTTGCAGTCACGAAACAGAATCGCCTTCATGCCACTTCCCCTTAACGATAACAAGTGTCAGGTATGGGTCGGATGTTTTACGCAATCCATACCTGACCCATGTAAAGCAACGTTCACTTGCAGTTCCCACAGGATGCAAGTCGGGTGACGACCGTTGCCGAACATGCCGAGAAAGACACGCTCAGAACGGAAACCGCGAACGACAGCGACGCCGGCGCGACGCCATCATCGTTGCGACCGGTCAGCATCGCCATATCGGCCGCCGACAGATCCTCGAAGGATTCACCGACAATGGACTTCTCATTGATGCTCATATAGGCCTCCTTACCTAATTCCTGCCCTTCAGGCGAAGAGCTACTGTAAGCATGACGCGCTTTCTCCCGCTTCGCAATGACTTGTATGCCATTAGGGGACAAGGACTTTTATATGAATCCATGTTGTGCAATGATCATTGACACACCCCGACGCAAAGGAACCCTCATGAGAACACCGCTTTTAATACTTACGGTACTTGGTTTGACATTCGGAGCGTCAGCCAGCACTCCAAGCAACAGTTCAACGGAGGAAGAAATATCAACATATTCACTATGCCCTGTATGGTTTCCATTATGCCATATCAGAAATTAGGTCAGTAGCGGTAACATGCAATAGAAAGACCATTCTTCGCCGTCTTTTTCATATCTGATGAATCCTCCTTGTCCAGATATCAAACGGGAATATATACTTAGCCCTTTTCTTGCTCCCAAAGTCACACATCGCCGACTCTTTTGTCGACATTTATTCACCTGAACAATATCAACAGCATTATTTGAAAATGTGACAATGACGGAATATTCACTTTTGTCAGCATAGCGTTCAATATTCGTGTAAATTTCACGCAACAGGTTAACGATTATTTGATTCCACGAGTTCAACATTGCGCTGGATACACCGCGAAGAGATGAATGACCGCAAAACCCTTTGTCATGCAACCGACGGTCACTTTCACTCAATGTAGCTTGAATATGTTCGGCAAGACTTACATGAAATACATCATCTTGTTTATGGTCATCATCCGATAGATAATTCATAACCGAATGCAGATCTTGGAATATCCTATTGATACCGTTCTGCAATTTTCTCCATCGCTTAAGCTCTTCTTCCTTCGATGCATCAATACCTTCCTGCACTATGACCAACATTCGTGTCAACTCACCAGACATGGCATCATGCATCCCCTCAGCAAGCTGTAAGTTATATCGAACAATTTCAGCTTTCTTTTCTAACTCTTTTTTCTTTTCAAGTCCGTTCCTTTGCCGTAGCCAAACCCCTAAAAGAAACACAAACCAAAGCAACACCACCAAATTAATGGAACCATCGAACGAACCAAATTCACTATTCTCCCGATATATCGCATAATTCAGCAAAGCGCTAATAGACAACAGCACCGTTGCCGTCACACCATTCCACCAAACAGCAGCATAGCCTTGAATCGCAAGAGATACCAGAACACCCCATGACTCATCGCATTGCGATAAGCAAGGCATCAATTCATTCAGAAATGCGATGACGATAATCCCCCATGTTGCCGGTACCGGATATAACGGCAACATACTCACAGCAAGCATGTACACGATGCGAATAAACCCATCATTCAAACTCTCAGGAGAATCAAGAATCCATTCGGCGATACATGCGGCAAGACATGTCATGGCCACTATCGATAGAACAAGATTTTTTTTCGATACTCCCAAGCATTTCTTGCGAACCACAAGTATCGTTTCCATTGCCAATCGTCTCACCATCGTTCCCGCCTCCACCAATAGGCAATCAGTTCGGCTCTGGAAGTAAGATGGAGTTTGTTCTGAACACGGTCAAGATAGGTTTTCACCGTCCCTGCCGAAACATCCATCATCCGGGCAATCTGAGTGGGCTTATACGACTGTGAATATAGTTCCATGGCATATTTTTCCCGTTCCGACAATCTTTCGATTCTATTCACGGGAAGTCGAACCAGACGATGATATGCAGCATCTACATCCTCGAATCCAATAGTCTCCCCTCCTACTCGAACACAGAGAGTATGACCATCGCTGACGAGCTTGACCGCTTTACACAGTGCTGGAAAATCAGCTTTTGACACAATGCCTTGAGCACCACCCTCAGCAGCACGTCGCGCATAGCGAATTAAACTGAACGATGTCACCGCCAGCAACGGCAACATCCTGTTACGACTTCTGATTTCCCGGCACACCATGTCTCCGGGCATGTCCTCCAGACTCATGTCAACCAGCAGAATGTCCGCTTCATTTGCGGGATCCGTCGCATATTCCAGAGCATCGGTTCCGGTATTCGCCTTCCAAGCTAACCGAACATTCGGCAGATGACGCGACAAGAACGCTGCCAAACCCATCAGCACGAAGTCGTCGTTATCGACTATCGCCAGTCTGATTTCATTTGGATTCCCCATAGCGCACATGATAGACGTTTTTCGTACGAACATGCCCGCCCCGTTGTCTAATTGAAAGTGCAACACCCGTTGGATTGGAGATTGTCCGGATAACCAGTCCGAAGGGATGTTGCACCTATGGGAGAAGCATGTTCGCACCTGTCGGAAGGAGGAACGCCAGGTCATCCAGATCGAGATCGGCAACGGCACCAGCATCCGCAGGATCGGTCTGATGCTCGGCCGCAACGCCTCGACGGTCGGCAGGGAGATCAAACGCGACACGTGGTTCCCGTCCAACGAGAACGAGTCCTACCGGCCGTACCGGCCGAAACGGCTGAAGACGGGCCCGTGGACGGGCGGATGCTACATCGCCGGCCCCGCCGCGGCGCAAGGCCGGCCGCAGGCGCGCCGAACCGCGCAGGCGCTACCGCCTGTCATGCGAACGCCTGTGGGCGCGGGTGGCCGAATGGCTGGGTCGCGGCTGGTCGCCGCCGCCCGTCAGCGGCAGGCCGCGCGTCCTGTTCCCCGACGACTCCGCCATGCGCGTGTGCCCGGAGACCGTCTGCCGTTGGATCCACGCCGACCGCCATCGCCGTGAACGCTGGTCGCGCTGCCTTCCACGCGGCCACAGGAGGCGGCGCAGGCGTGGCGGCGGGAGGACGTCGCGTTTCCCGATTCCCGGACGGGTTCCCATCTCCGAGTGTCCGCCGGAGGCCGGCGACCGCAGCGGTTTCGGCCATTGGGAGGCCGACGGCGTGATCGGCGCCGGATGCAACCTGCACACCGAGGTCGAGAGGAAGACCAGGTTCCTCATGGCCAGGATCGTGCCCGACAAGACCGCCGGGGAAAGCGTCGGGGCGCGGCTGGCGATGTTCTCGCCGCTGCCGGCCGGCGCGCGCGTCAGCGTCACGCACGACAACGGCACCGAGTTCGCCCGCCACACGCGACTGCGCGACGGGCCGGGCATGGACACGTACTTCGCCGACCCGTACTCCAGCCGGCGGCGGGGAGGCAACGAGAACCGGAACGGCATGATCCGCCGGTATCTGCCCAAACGCAGCGAGATCCGGATGGGCATGGCCGGGGAACTGCGGGAGATTGTCGACGAGGCCGACAACCGTCCCATGCGCGTGCTGGACTACCGGACGCCCGCCGAGGCATTCGCCGACGAACTGCTAGAATTGCAGGACCAACAGGGGGTGTTGCACCTCTAAATAGACATCGGGCACACGGTTTGCGCGGCGGTGAGCAGTGAGTGGTGAGTATTGAGCAACGTACGGCGACTCACGTACGCTCACACAGTGGTGAGCAATCCGCCAAACAACACCACGAGCAGGGCGATGGTTTCAATCACGAAGTACAGAATGAAACTCGCCCAGCTTTTGGTCAGCACGTTCAGCGGCGAGGTCTTCCGGATAATCACCAGCAGACCAACAAACACCAGGGCATATACGGCGATGCCGATCGCCGCACCCATAATGCCCAGATTCGCGGCATTCGCCAGGCCGGCCTGCTTGCCGTAGACCACGTACGTGGAATACCAGAAATTGAGATTGAGCATACTGAGTCCCGCGATGAACTGCTCGCCGGCCAACCCGATCACGAACACGATCAACCACGGCCAGGACGGCGAGACGACCACCGCCATCGCCAATCCGACGTACGCAATCACCACGGTCACCCAACCGACCAGTGCGATGCCTTGCGGAGACACTCCCCCGAGCACGGCCACAATGGAGTCAGTATTATTTACCGCCAACGAACGGCCGAACCAGTACGGCGCGATGATGGCGCACAGTACGGCAAGAATAATCAGCACCCAACGCAACGGATGCGAACGACGGCGCTCGATATCCGCCAGAGACAAATCGGTCTCGGGTATGGAAGCCTCGGGGTGCTTGGAAACCTCGACGGTCTCTACTTTGCCGCCTACGATTTCCGTCGCCTCGTTAGGTTCTTGCTCGTTGGATTCCTGCTCCATGCACCGCCTCGCCGATTACCTGCTCATTGCCGATTATTGCGATGCCCATCTTAGCGTGCGTGTTGGGCAAGTCTCCGATACGATCGATTACTCGCCCTGGTCCTCACCATGATCCTCGCTACGATTCTCCTTATCCGAATCCGTGGGAGCAACGTCATTATTGCCCGCAGACAAGCCCCGCTCGCCCGATTCGCGTTTCGGAAGCGAGAAAGATGATGCCCTGCTCCCCCGTCGCCCGCTATGCAGCAAAGCCTCAAGCATATCGACCTGCCGCTCCAGCTCATCGATACGACGTACTTGCTGAGCAATCAGCAGGTCACGCAAATCATTGTTCTGCTCTTTGCGGGAGATGGGGAAGATGATGGCGCGGGCGGTGTTGCGAGCGACGCTTTGGTCGCGATCCTATATATGAGGTTCGTAAGGTACGGATCTACGTTACATCGCGGGCGGAAAAGGCCTTATTCCTTGGTATACCGCTGTTGGCTAATTCGTGCTACTGCCCTATATCCTGATTTTCGGTGTTTTCAGGGTATAGAAAAATCCCCGTAGAGCATACTATGCTCTGCTTTTGATGATTATCGAAACATAGAACATGCTTTGGCTCAATCGTCATATGCCCGAAGTGGCAACAATTACAAGTTATCCCGCACCATCGCAACGACATCATGATTGATTTTGTTGATGCCGGGGTCGGCAAGCATCTCATCAAGAGTCATCCAGCGGCAGTCCTTGGCACCAACATGGAACTCAGTGGAACGCCAGGCGTCAGGCATTACCGTTACGCTAGCGCGGTATAGCGTGTATTCGTAATAACGAATCTCTCCATCATGCTCCGTGGATGGCTTCTCAGAATCCTTCACACAAATGTGAGACAGAGTAAAGTCTTTAGCAGGAATTTCGAATTCATCGGCAAAATACGTCGTCAGCTGACGAACATCCTCATCAGTACTGCTTGCGGTTGCATGATTAGGGAAAAAAGTCGCACCCCCAACCTAAATCACGATACAGAAGATATCGGTTAGCATCTTTCACCGCAATGATCGAGCTTCTTCGTTCGGTTCTATCCATGTTGACGATATCCTCATACAGTGTTATGGCATCATACTTATTTCTGCAAGCAGTAATCAAACTCCATACTCCATAGAATATGAAGATAATGCTCAATGCAAGGAGCAATCCTTGAAACATTTGGTCGAGTCCAGATGTGAGAGCAGCAGGAATGTAAAACAATCCTTCGATGATGATGACGACCCCATTGGCAATCGGCCCGAAACCAATCTGCTCTTTGTGCTCAAAGAGCTTGGCACGCAGTTCAGCTTCGTCGATTCTCAACACCATGAGTACTAATACTACTCGGGGTAGCTCACCCTTCCGGTATTCCCAATTAGATACACCAACATATAAATAGTGGAGCGGATGACGGGAATCGAACCCGCGTAATCAGTTTGGAAGACTGAGGCTCTACCATTGAGCTACATCCGCGTTAAGCGTCGCTTTTGGCGACTTGAGTTATTATACATATTTCTTCGGGGATGGCAAACGCGTGTGGCTGCAGCAGGACCAGCAAATCTAGTTGATGGATTGCGGCTTTGCCGAGGACTCCCCTCAGTCGCCTACGGCGACAGCTCCCCTCAAAGAGGGGAGCTGGAAACCGTCGAAATCACAAATGGATGAGCTGGGACTCGTATGGTTGGAGGTCGGCGCCCATCGCATTCAGAATCACGAACCAGCAGTTTTCGGGCAGCGAGTCGAGCTTGTCGATCTGGTTCTTGAGCAGGCGCACGTCGCGGCTGGTGAGCGCGCCCCACAGGTTAACCATGATGGAGACGTTGTACAGCATGTAGCACTCGGGGGCCTCGGGCGCTATTCCACAGAAATCGTCACCACCGCGGAGGCAATCGAACCATCGTGGCTCAGGGAAATATGGATATGCGGCATCGACCCCGCACCGATAGTCGAGCGCTGCGCCGAACGCGCATTCCGCCGCTCCTGCATCACTGCATAAGGCCCGTTATCGGAAGCAGAGGAATAAGCAGAGGAATAGCGAGCGCCGGCAGCCGAATTCGCGTAATCAGTTTGGAAGACTGACGCCGCCCCCTTACCCAGAGACACATGCGGCACACCACGGGAATCGTCCAAGATCTCGATTTCAGGCCACGGGAAATTATCAAGCGTGAACGGATAGGGGGCATCGCCAAGATAATCGCACCAGGCTTTGAGGAACGCCTCCTTGCCCGCCCATTTGGCGGCCAGATGGACGGCCTCCCCGTCATTCTTCTGCGCGCGCGGTCGGATGCCTGCCGCACCTCACGCACGGAGAACAGCGCACGCATGCGAGACCCCGGCTCCGCCAACTGTTCGGCGAATGCGGCCACATCCACCACGTCATGCCCCAAACCACAAGTATTCATGCTTCCTATTGTGTACCGCTTCGCGCGTAATCTCTACACCTCATCAGAATTGGGGCCTGATTTCCATTTCAGGGGGGAAAAGATTCACTATGCTGGATGACCTCGCGCAATACCGCAAACATCTTGGGCTGGCTGCCTAGCCGTCCAAAAAAACATCCGCGCCCCGCCCCGAAGGTCTATCTCCGTTTCGAGGGGCGGATTTGACCGTTCCGGAGGTCTACTTCCGTTCAGGGCGTGGTCATCCTCCATACCACGAGTATCCGCAGCATAACGCCAACGCCATTCCGCCGTTTTTACGCCTTGTCTACTTGGGTAACAGCCCCTTGAAACGGAAGTAGACCTCCGGCGAATGCCAAATCAGCCCCTTGAAACGCAGAAAGCCCACTCCGAGGGAGGGGCTTTCGTATGTTCTGCATATTTCTCTCACTGAGTTTGTGCCAGCGAGAAAGCTCCAGGGGAAACTCCCCTCACCCGCTTCGCGGGAGCTCCCCTCAAAGAGGGGAGCCGAGATCCGGTGCGCTACTGGCTCCCATCAACCGAGGGGAGCCAGAGGAATCAGGCCTCGTAGTAGCCGTCGGCACCGAGGCGGGCGTCCGGGTTGAGGAGCATCGCCTTTTCGACCTCGTGGTGGTCGTAGCCACGGTGATCCTCGCGGAAGCGACGGTTGTCGATCGGCTCGTAGAGCGCGGCGCGACCCATCATGCCTTCCTCAAGGTGACGCTGGCCGGCGGCCAGGCGGGCGTGGCACGCTCACGCCAAGCTTCCAGTGCGGCCTCACCATCGGCCTTGGCCACGGCCGCCTCGAAGGCACCGGGGTGAACCAGGGCCACGAAGCCGGAAACATGTCCGAAGCCGAGCGAGGTGGCCAGACCGGCCTTGACCGGGCGACCAGCGGTCTCGCGACCGAACTCGTCCTCACCACCGCCGATGCGCAGGGGCTTCCTAACCCAGACCATGTGGTCGTCGCGCTGGAGCTTCGGATCCACGCAGTCGAGCGCCGCGTTCGCCGGAATCACGCCGGACTTGAACAGCTGGGTCAGACCGTTGACCTGGAAGATGCAGGCACCACCCTTGGCGTGGCCGGTAAGCGTCTTCTGCGAGATCACGAACAGCGGGTTGCCGTCGGTGCGGCCGATGGCGTGGGCCAGCGTGTTGTGCAGCTCGGATTCGTTCGGGTCGTTGGCGTTGGTGGACGTGTCGTGCTTGGAGACCACGGCGATGTCGTCGGCTGAGGCGCCGAGCTTAGCCAGGTCGTGCACGAGCTTGGAGTCCTTGCCACCGAGGCCGGCAGCCAGGGCACCGAGGCCCGGAGCCGGGATCGAGGTGTGAGCACCATCCGCGTAGGAGTGGATGAAGCCGACCACGGCCGCAACCGGCAGGCCGAGCTTTTCGGCGATGTCACCGCGGGTCACGAGGATCGTGCCGCCGCCCTGGGATTCCAGGAAGCCGCCACGGCGACGATCGTTCGCGCGGCTGAAGAAGCGCGCGTCGATACCCTTGCCATACATTTCCTCCGAGTTGGCGGTGGCGTTCATGTTGCCGAAACCGATCACGGATTCCACGCCGATGTCGTCGATCGCACCGGTGACCACGAAGTCGGCCTTGCCGAGGGCGATCTTGTCGACGCCTCTTCAAGGGAGACGGCTGCGGTGGCGCAGGCGGAGACCGGCTGAATCATGTTGCCGTAGCCGCCGATGTAGGACTGCATCACGTGAGCCGCGACCACGTTCGGCAGGGCTTCCTGCAGGATGTCGGTCGGGATCTCGTGGTTGAGGAAGCGGTCGAGGTACAGCTTGCGCATCGACATCATGCCACCGAAGCCGGTGCCCTGGGTCGAAGCCACCAGCGAGGGGTGGATGGACTCGAGGATTTCGGTCGGGGTGAAGCCGGCGCCCAGGTAGGCGTCCACAGTGGTGACGATGTTCCACAGGGCGATCTTGTCGACGTCGCCGACCATCGAGGCGGGAATGCCCCATCGGGTCGGGTCGAAGCCCTTCGGGAACTGGCCGCCGACTGTGCGGGTCATGGTGGCGCGGCGCGGCACGCGGATCATCGAGCCGGCGTGGCGGGTCACGTTCCATTCGCCGGATTCCTCATCCGGGGCGATGGTGGTGTGAGCCTCGTCCAACTTGACGTATTCGGCGGCGACTTCGCGGGTGGGCACAGAGAAGGTGACGTCGTGGTCGAGGAAGACCTCGGCTTCCTCTTCGTCAGCACCGTCCTTGTAGTCGTTGCCCATGCCTTCCTCGAACGGGCGGATGCCGGAGCGGGCCACGACCTCGTCGTGGTAGCGCTCGGCGATGTCCTCTTCGGGCACGAGGTTGCCGTCGGTGTCGTACCAGCCGGGCTTCGGGCTGTCGGCCCAAGTCAGCAGACCCATGTTCCACGCAAGTTCGAGCACTGCTCCGGCGCTCAGGTCGACGGTGCCGTCCGAGTGGATGCCGAGCTCGGCCTGGGCGCGCGTACGACCGGAGCCCCACGGGCCCAGCTCACCGACGGAAACGATGACGATTTCGTCTTCCGGCTTGGCGGTGACGTTGGTCCAGTCGTTGAGGTCGACCGAAGCCTGCTTGGTGACGATCGGGGTGGGCAGCGCCTTGATTTGCTGCCCACGCGAGGAGTCGGACAGTCCAGTGGACTTTCCGGCGACGGAGCCATCCGTTTCCTGAGACGAGGCCGCAGCAGCTTCCTTCTCGGCGTCGGCCATGGCCTCCGCACGCAGGGCCTTGATGTCGATGGGCTCGGAACCGAGGCCACCGGTCAGGTCCACATCGAGCGGGGCCTTGAGGGCCTGCTCGCGCGATTCGGCAGTGCACAGGTCGAGCAGCTTGGCCGCAATCTGTGCGGTGGAGTAGGTGCGGATGCCGTGACGCTCAACGACGGCGACCAGCGGGTCGTTACCGCCCATCAGGCCGGTGCCACGCACCCAGCCGATCTTCGGGTGAGCGAAGGTGACGCGGCTCGACCACACCTTTTCAGCGCGGGCACGGTTGACGATGGCGTCAAAGGCGCTCTTGACTTCGCCGTAGGCACCGTCGCCGCCGAATACGCCGCGGTTCGGGGAACCGGGCAGCACCACGTGGAGCTTGTGCTGCACGTTGGTGTCGGCACCGATGTGGCTGAAGCCGGCGATGGCGCGTTCCACGCCCCACAGCATCAGTCGGGCCTGCGATTCGAACAGGTCGCCGGAGTCGGCGAGCGTGCCATGGACCGGCGGAGCGGCGAACGGGAAGAACAGGGTCGGCTCCCACGCAGGCTTCAGAATCGTGGTGGTAGCACCGGAGGTCTTCTTCTGCTCGTGGCCCACCCAGTCGACCAGTGCGTCGACGTCGCGGTAGCTGGAGAGGTTGGCCGGAACCAGCCACAGCTTGGCGTTGCCGGTAGCGTGCTCGCGGTAGGCTGCTTAGCCCAAGCCTTAATGGACGGCTTGAAGCTGTGCGAGGTGGCCACCACAGTGGCACCGCCTGCGAGCAGGCCTTCGACCACCTGAGCGGCAATCGAGTTCGGGCTCACGCCGGTGACGATGGCGATATCATTCGCGTAACGGGAGGCGTTCTTGTTGGACGCAACCTGTTCGAGGGCCTCGGAGCCGGCCTTCTGGAAGACGGCCTTGAGTTCTTCGCTCTCCGACTCGTTGGCGAACCACTGGGCTTCGGCGGCGATGGTCTTGCCAAGGCCGATGAAGCTGCCGTTCAGGGCGGCGGGATCGTTGTCGTAGTAGGCGCGGGCGAGGTCTTCGCGGGCGGAAGCCCACCGATCATCGAAGAGGATGGCCTTGTTGGCGTCGAAGCGCGGAGCGACCTGCTTAGGCCAGTCGGAGCCAAGTTCGGCTTCAACCGCGGCCACGACGGCGGCGTTCTCGTCCTCGGATTCTTCCGGAGCCGGAGCGGCCACGCCGAGCTCGTTCAGCACGAAGCGGGCGGTGGCGGCGAGCACGCCGTTGGAACCGGTGACCTTCTCGGCGAAGGCGTCGAGCGCGGCGGAATCGACCACAGCGCCACCAGCGGCACCACCGGCGGACGGCAGGGCCACGGCAACACCCTTGAGCTGGGCGACGACCTCAACGGCCGCATCAATCAGCTTGTCGGCTTCCGGCTTGTTCTGCACGGCGGCGGTGGGCAGCTTGGCCAGGTCGCCGCCACGGGAGCTGGCACCCTCGCGAGTGTCGAGCAGCAGTGCGGCGAGCACGCTGGCCACCCAACCTTCACCGAGCTGCCATACGTTGGTCACGCGGTCGCGGATGTACTGCTGCTTGACGCCGGCGGCACCGAACAGCGAGCGCAGGCGGTCGCGCAGCGCCTCGGAGAGCACGGCACCGAACGGCTTGTAGTTCGGGGCGGCCTTGTTGACGATTTGGGCGAGCTTGTCGAGCGTCGCTTCAGCAGCACCGTCCACGCTGGCGACTCCCAGCTCGGAGCTGATGTCCATGAGCAGCTGGTTGCGGCGAGAAGAGACACCGTTGGTCAGGGTGTCAGTGGTGTCGTTGCTGCCGATCTGGTCGATGCGCACCTTGGCGGAGTAGGCCATGAGCACGCCGATGGCATCGGAAGCCTTGAAGGGCAGGTCGGCGACGGCGGCACCGGACGGTGCGCCGGCCGCGGCCTGCCCTGATTGCAGGCCGCGCGAGGAGTCGGACAGTCCAGTGGACTGTCCGGCGACGGAGCCATCCGTTGTCTGAGCAGCCTCAGTCACGGCATTTGCCGGAGCGGCACCGGAACCGAGCTTGGCGACGGCGGAACCACCGGCAGGAGCGGTTTCGACCGGGGCCGAGGCCGCAGCCTCTTCCGGCTCATCGTCGGGAACCAGCGAATCGGTGTCGGTCATGTAGACGCGGCCTTCATCGCGGCCGACGTTGTAGACGACCGTATCGTTGCCGGCGAACTCGGGTAGACGCAGGGTCTTGGCACCGAGGTTGGCCAGGGTCGGGGCGTTGCCGAGGCCGACTTCGACGTATTCCTCCACGCCGAGGCCGCCCTGTTCGCGCTGACCGAAGAGCAGCGCCTGGGTTTCAATCCAACGCACCGGGGAGGCGAACTGCCAGGAGAGCAGTTCGGTCAAGAGCAGACGGCCGAGCTTCTGGTCGTCATCGGCGTAGGAATCCCACACGGCCGGGTCGTCGAGCACGGCCTTGATACGCTCGGACGGCACGACTTCGAGGATCTTGGCGGCGAATTCCTTGGTCATCTCGAACGGGGTGGCCACCAGGTTCGGGATGTAGCGGTCCACCAGACGGCCACGGTAGTCGATGTAAGCGGGAAGCAGCGCGTCGAGCTTGTCGCGGAATTCCGGCACGCCCTTGCGCAGCAGTGTGGAGTGGAACGGCACATCGATGCCGGGCACCAGCATGAACGCGGGCTTGCCACCGAATGCGGCCACGCGGCGGGCGGAATCGGCCTTCAGAGCCTTGAGTCCGGCGATCGTACCGGCGATGGCGTACTGCTGGCCGGCGAGGTTGTAGTTCACGATCTCCAGGAATTCGCCGGACGCCTTGGCCACGGATTCCACGTATTCCTTGACGTGCGCGTCGTCCACACCGAACTGGTTCGGGCGCAGGGCACCCATGCGGTAGTTGGAGCGACCCTGTGCGTCACGCTCGATGAGGTGGTGCATGGTGGAACCACGGTGGAACACGAGCTCCAGCACGGTTTCCAGCGGAATCACGTCGGCGAACGCGGACAGCGCGTTGTATTCGCCGAGCGAGTGGCCGGCGAAGTAGGCGGGCCAGATGTCGGCGCCGGCTTCGCGCAGACGAGCGGTCTGGGCGAAGGCCACGGTGGCGAGCGCCACCTGCGTGAACTGCGTCAGGTTGAGCAGGCCTTCGGGGTGGCGATAGGTCACGCCGTTGGCGGTGAGCTCCTTCGGGTTATCGCGCACGAGGCCCAGGATCGAGAAGCCGAGCTTGGAGCGGGTGAGCTTGTCGGCGCGTTCCCACACGTCGCGGGCGGCGGCGGACTTGGCACGCTCGTCCAGAACCATGCCCTGCTTCTGGATGCCCTGGCCGGGGTAGACGAAGGCGGCGCGCGGCGCGCGGACCAGTGCGGTGCCGCGGGAGACGAGCTGGCCGTCGATACGGCAGGTGACTTCGAGGGTCATGCCGCCGTGGCGCACCTTGCCGACGCGCTCGACGGAGATTTCGACGGTGTCGTCAAGCTGAACCATGCCGTACATGTTGTAGGTCCAGCCGGCAATCTCGTAGTGGGCACCCTTCTCGTCCAGCGCCTGCACGGCGTGCTGGGCGGTGGCGGACAGCCACATGCCGTGCACAAGCGGAGCGGCCAAACCGGAGATGCGAGCGCCACGAGTGGAGGTGTGGATCGGGTTGAAGTCGCCGGAAGTGCGGGCGAAGGCGGTCATGTCGTGTGGGGCGACGACCTTCACGCGGCGCAGCAGACGGCGCGGCGTGGGCGCGATCTCCTCGTGCTCGGCGTCGCCGAACTCGGGGGCGTCTGCCGGCAAAGCATCGGAGTAGACGCGGCCGCGGATCGCGAAACGCTCGGTTTCGCGGGCAAGCAGCGTGCCGTCGGCAGCGGTGTGGGTCACGTGGATGGTGACCACGCGGCCGGAGGCGGACTCGAAGTAATCCTCAGCCCAAGACTTCAGGGTGATGGTTTCACCGGTGTGCTTAAGCAGGTCCTCCTCATTCACCTCAAGTTCGATGAGGTGGTCGAGGTGGACGGCGTTGAGCAGGCCTTCAATCACCGGGTAGCCCTTGACGTACACGGAGCCGAGCGCCGTGTAAATCGCCGGCCAGGCCGGGCCGACCAGCGCATCGGGAGCGATGCGGCTGGGCTGCAGGGTCGTCGGCAGAGCGGCGCCGGTGGCCGCTTCGTGGTCGAAGCCGAGGTTGGCGGAGAGGGTGTAGGCGGCGGTGGCGGTAGCAAACGGACGCTCGTCAGAGGTCTTGCCGTCAAGCTGCGGCATCTCGGTGAGCTTGTCGCCGGTGATGGCGGTGTTGCCGATGCCTGCGGTGGCGGCGAGCATCGCGTAGACGTCCGGAATCAGGCGTTCGCGGTCCACGACCGGCACACGGCCGGGCTCGGTGCCTTCCACGATGAGCGGGATGACGATATCGCGCACGGCGTGCTTGGAGGTGCCGCCGTCCGGGTCGTTGTCCCAGTAGGTGTCGAGGTGGATGTCCAGATCGTACTTGCCAGCCGCGGCGTCAAACGCGCGGATTTCGTAGTACTGGTCGCCCAGGGCGGTGCCGTAGGCCGGGTTGTCGGTGATGTGGCCGACCCAGGAGATGTTCGGGGACTTGCGGATGAAGTCTTCGGCGCTGGTGGCCTCGCCAAGTGCGGCGAAATCGTCGTTCTCAGCGGCATCGGCGGCTTGCTGTTCGTCCTGCACGCGCTTGATGGCGGCGGTTTCGAAGCGGCCGAGGATGTCGGCGATCGGCTCGTCGATGGTGGTGATGCCGGCAACGGAGATCGGGCCGGGGATGGCACGCACGGAATCGGCGGAGTAGCGCTGGTCTTCGGACTGCCAGAGCTGGTCCTGACCCCACCAACGCAGCAGGTCGTTGTCGATGACGGGTACGAACGGCATGGGCTTGGGGTATTCGCGCACGAGCACCGGGAACCAAGCCACGTCGGTCGGGACCACCTTGAGTTCGGCGGTCTGCGGGTAGGCCAGTGCGAGCTTTTCGAGCGCGGGGGCCGGGTCGGCGAGAATGTCGTCGTGGGTCAGCAGGCCAGCGGCAGCTGCCTCTTCAGCAGAAACGCCATCAGCGGCGAACAACTTGGAGGTGAATTCGCCGGAGTCCGTGTCGTTCACACGGGCTTCGATGCGCTGCAGCAGGTGCTGGAAGCGGTCGGCGTAAGTCGGGTCGACCCACGGGAAGGCGAGTTCGGCGAAGCGCTGCGCCCACTCAAGGTAGGTCATGGAGGCCAGGTCGCCGAAGTAAGGCTTGGCGGTCTTGTTCAGGGCTTCGATGATTTCCTTGCGGCGGGAGTCGAGCTCTTCGGGTGCTTCATGACGCGCACGAGCAGGCGGCCGCATTCGGCGGAGTCGTTCTCGAGCTCGTAAATGTCGGCGTGCAGGTGGCTCAGGCCGGAGGACATGCCACCGACGGACTTGCCGGACGGCACCCAGTGGGCGGCCTGCGGGGCGAACACGTCGTCGGACTTGGCGTCGGCCGGAATACCGGGCGTCTTGACGAGCAGCTGCTTGACTTCGGGGCTGGTGTGAGCCTCCTTGGCGGTCATCGCGGCGGTACCGATAAGCACGCCGTCGACCGGCATGTCGGGCAGGCCGTAGGCGTGGGCCCACTGGCCGGAAATGTAGTCGGCCGCGCGTTCGGGGGTGCCGATGCCGCCGCCGGCGACCAGCACGAGGTTGTCGCAGGCGCGCACTTCGGCGTAGGTGGCGGCAAGCAGGTCATCCAGCGCTTCCCAGCTGTGGTGGCCGCCGGCTTCACCGCCCTCGACCTGAACCATGATGGTGGTGGGGGCCACGGCCTTGGCGATGCGCACAACCTGGCGAATCTGGTCCACGGTGCCGGGCTTGAAACTCACGTACGGCAGACCGTCCGCCTGCAGCGACTCGATCAGGGCCACGGCTTCGTCCAGCTCGGGGATGCCGGCGGAGACGACCACGCCGTCGATCGGCGCGCCGGATGCGCGCTTCTTGGGCACGATGCGGGAGGAGCCGAACTGCAGGTTCCACAGGTAACGGTCCATGAACATCGCGTTGAATTCGACCGTGCGGCCTTCCTCCAGCTCGTCTTCGAGGGCGGCGATGTGGCGGTCGAACACTTCGGCGGTCACCTGGCCGCCGCCGGCGAGCTCGGCCCAGTAACCGGCGTTGGCCGCGGCGGCCACGATTTCCGGTTCCACGGTGGTGGGGGTCATGCCGGGCAGCAGTACCGGCGGCTTGCCGGTGAGCTTGGAGAACTTGGTGACCAGCTTGGCGCCGGCCGGGGTGTTGATGACGCGCGGGGCGAATGCCTTCCAGTTCTGGGTGCGCTCAGGCTCACTTTCCAGCGTGGAGAGCGTGGAGCGCTCGGCCAGCGTGGTGGCTTCGACCACGCCGATGCCGGTGCCTTGCACCACATTGCCGATCAGCTTGCCGAGCGTGTTGCCGGGGCCGAGGTCCACGATCCACAGCTTGGACGGGTCGGCGGCGTTGAACAGCGCCTTGACGCGGGCATTCCAGTCCACATGGTTGAGCAGCACTTCCGCAGCGAGTGCGCGGGTGCGATCCTGGTCAAAGCCGCAGGCGCCGGCCCAGGCCACGGTCTGCTCGACGGCGTCGGCCATGAGCGGCGAGTGGAAGGGCAGGGTGACCTCAAGGTATTCGAGGGTCGGGTTGAACACGGTGCCGCCGTGGAGCTTCTGCTCGCGCAGCTTGGCCTGATGCTGGTGTTCGCGCTCGGCTTCGAGGGCGAAGGCAGACAGGTCCTCCGGGTAGCCGGAAAGCACGTGGTGGTTGTCGGAGTTGGTGACGGCGATGGAGATCGGGCCGCGAGCGTTGTTGACGCGGGCCACCAGAGCCTCAACCTGTTCGCGGGTGGCGCCCTTGACGGAGAGCATCGGACTGGCTTCGCCATACTTGGGGTTCAGGCCCAGTTCGCGCACGCGGCGAGTGCCGGCTGCACCGATCAGGGCGGCGACGGCCAGAATCTCGTCGAGGGTCTTGCCGGCGGCCTCGATGGAGCCGGCGGCCTCGATGGCGCGGGCCATGTGCACGGCGAGCACGCCCTGGGAGTGGCCGAGCACGGCGAGCGGCTTGGCCTGGGCCACGCTGTAGCCGAGGTGTTCGAGGTCGAGCAGGGCGCCGAGCTGGGTCAGTGCCACGCCTTCCACGGACGCGGTGGCGTCGGCTGCGGCGCCGAGGCGTGCCGGGTTCGGGGCGAAGCCGAACAGGTCGACCGGACGGCCGGTGGTGGCCAGCAGGTCGGCGGCGACCGGGTGAGCAGTCGGCCGGCTGCGGCGACGTGGCCGCGCAGGGCCTCGTCAAGGCTGGGATCGGTGGTCTGGTCTGCCAGGGCTACCGGCCACGGGGTGGACTGGCCGGCGAAGGCGAGCGCATGGGGCTCGGCGGCTAGGCGATTGAGGAAGAAGGTGGTCATTGCTTTCCTTACTTGTGTTTGGTTGACGTCTTCAAAAATCAGAGGGGCTGGTTGCGTGGTGTTTGGTGGTGCGCTTGACGCGCCGCTTGGTGGCGAGCGTGGCCAGCGATTCGACAATCACCTCACGGGTCTGTTCGGGGTCGATCATGCCGTCGATCTGCCCGATTTCCAGTGACAGGTTCGCGTTGACGGTGCTGGTCTCGTACTCCTTGATGTACTTGGCCCGCAGCGCATCGACGTCCTGTCCGGAGGCCTTGGCCTTGGCCAGGTCGTGGCGGTGGATGATGTTCACCGCGCCGGCCGCGCCGAGCACCGCGATCTGGGAGGAGGGCCACGCGAAGTTCAGGTCCGCGCCGATGGCCTTGGATCCCATCACGATGTACGCGCCGCCGAACGCCTTGCGCAACACCACGGTCACCATCGGTACCTGTGCGTTGGCGTAGGCGTAGATCACCTTGGCGCCGCGGCGGATGATGCCGGCGTGTTCTTGGTCGGAGCCGGGCTTGTAGCCGGGCACATCCACGAGGGTGACCACGGGCAGGTTGAACGCGTCGCACAGGCGTACGAATCGGGCGACTTTCTCGGACGAGTCGACGTCCAGGATGCCGGCGAGCACGTTCGGCTGGTTCGCCACGATGCCAACCGGCTTGCCGTCGATGCAGGCGAAGCCGACGAGCGCGGAGGCGCCGAACAGTTCCTGCACCTGCACGAATTCGCCGTAATCGACGATGCAACGAATCACTTCGAGCATGTCGTAGGGCTGACGTTCGTTGGTGGGCACGATGGTGGCAAGTCGCTTGGCGGTCTCGCGTTCGGCGCGGGTGACGGCGTAGGCGTAGACCGGCGGCTTGCTTTCGCTGTTGGACGGCAGGTAGGCGAGCACGGTGCGCGCATAGTCGATGGCGTCGGATTCGTCCTCGCCGAGGTAGTGGGCCACGCCGGACACCCGGTTGTGCACTTCGCCGCCGCCGAGGTCGGCCATGGAGATGGTCTCGCCGGTCGAGGCCTTGACCACGTCCGGTCCGGTGACGAACATGTTCGAGTTCTCACGGGTCATGATGATGAGGTCCGTCAGGGCCGGGCAGTAGACGGCACCGCCGGCGCAGGGGCCGAGAATCAGGCTCAGCTGGGGCACGAAGCCGCTGGCCTCGCAAGTCTTGCGGAAGATGCGACCGTACTGGGTCAGGGCGGCCACGCCCTCCTGGATGCGGGCGCCGCCGGAGTCCACGATGGCCACGATCGGCACTTTGAGGTCGATGGCCATGTCCATCAGTCGGCAGATCTTCTCGCCTTCGGCGGTGCCGAGGGTGCCGCCCTTGACGGAGAAGTCCTGGGCGTAGACGGCCACTTTGCGGCCGTAGACCTGGCCGAAGCCGGTGATGACGGCCGCACCGGCGTTGCCGCCGGCGATATTGCCGCCCTGGAAGCGGCCGATCTCCTCGAACGTGCCGGTGTCGAAGAGCAGGTCGAGGCGTTCGCGCGCGGTTTTCTTGCCTTTGGCGTGCTGCTTGTCGCGGGCGCGCTCTTCGGCGGCGCGGGCCAGTTCGGCGGCCTTGACCACAGCGGTGCGCAGCGGCTGGTGGGCCGAAGGCTGTGCGGCGTTGGCGGCCGAGGCCGCAGCCGCGGCCTTCACGGCCTGCGAATCCATGATGTCAGTCATTGCCACCCTCCTTCTTGGCGTCGGTGGCCTTATCGGCTCCTTCTGACGAGGGAGCTGTCGACGCAGCCGCCTGAGGGAGAGATCCCGGCGCAGCCGCAGCAGCCTTGGCCTTGCCGGCGTTCACGTCCAGCGTGACCAGCGTGTCGCCGGCCTCCACGCCGTCGGCCGGGCCAACGAAATCTTCTTCACTTCGCCGGCGGCCGGCGCGTACACGTAGTTCTCCATCTTCATGGATTCGAGCACCACCAGAAGGTCGCCCTTGGCCACTTGCTGGCCTTCGGACACGTTGATGCGCGTGACCACGGCCTGCATCGGGGAGGCGATGACGCCGGATTTGGCGCCGTCGTTGGCCGCAGCGGCACTGGAGGCCACGTTGTGCAGTCCCGCACCGCGCAACGGCTGGGTGGGTCGCTTGGCACCGCGGGCGCGGGCCGAGCCGGTGATGTTCTCCACGATGTCGAGTGGCACGGTGAGCTTGACGCGGCGGTTGTTCATCTCGATGACGAACGTCTCCGACTTGGACTTGTCGGGCGCGGCCGGGGCAGCGGCACCCGGGGCGGCGGCCAAGGAGGCCGGCTGGCCGGAGGCGGCGGAAGCCGGTGTGCGGTTCAGGTACGTGCGCTCCAGCCACTTGGTGGACACAGCGAACGGGTGGCCATGCTCGGCGGTGAAGTCGTCGTTGCGGAAGATTTCCTTGAACAGCGGAATCGGCGTGGGCACGCCTTCGATCACAAGCTCATCGAGCACGCGGCGCACACGGGCCACGGCGTCGAGACGGTTCTGGGCGGTGACGATGACCTTGCCCATCATCGAATCGAACTTCGGGGAGATGGTGTCGCCCTGTTCCACACCGGTATCGATGCGCACGCCGGGGCCGGCCGGCCACTGGATCTTCTCCAAGGTGCCGGAGCCGGGGGTCAGGTTGGTGGCCGGGTCTTCGCTGGTGATGCGCAGTTCGAAGCTGTGGCCGCGCAGTTCGGGGGCGCGGGTGAGCTCGCCACCGGCGGCGATATTGAGCTGTTCGCGCACCAGGTCGAGGCCGCTGACCTCTTCGGAGACGGTGTGCTCCACCTGCAAGCGCGGGTTGACTTCCAGGAAGTACACCTTGCCGTTCGGGGTCACCATGAATTCGCAGGTGCCCAGGCCCACGTAGCCGACCGTGGTGAACAGGCGGCGGGAGTATTCCTCGAGCGTGCTGATGATTTCCTCGGACAGGAAGGGCGCGGGTGCCTCTTCCACGAGTTTCTGGTTGCGGCGCTGCAGCGAGCAGTCACGGGTGGAGTACACGGTGAAGTTGCCGTGCGAGTCGCGCCCGGACTGGGTCTCGACGTGGCGTGCCTTGTCCACGAACTTCTCGATGAAGTATTCCTTCAGATCGCCGCCTTGCAGCGCGTCGTGGTTCATGTAGAAGCGGCGCAGCTCCTCGTCGTCATGCACCACGGTGATGCCGTGGCCGCCACCGCCATCAGTGCGCTTCATCATGATCGGGTAGCCGTGGGTGTGTGCGAAGTCGAGCAGCGTGCGCACGTCGGTCACCGGTTCGGACAGGCCGGGCACTGGCGGCACTTTGGCGCGTAGGGCCACGCGGCGGGCGGTAATCTTGTCGCCCAAATCCACCAGCGCGGTGTGGTGCGGGCCCACCCAGATGGCACCGGCATCCTCGACCTTCTGCGCGAAGCTCGGCACTTCGGAAAGGAATCCGTAGCCGGGGTGCACGGCATCCGCACCGGTCTTGTGCAGGATGTCAATCAGCAGATCTTCGTTGAGGTACGTGTCCTTGTAGGTGTCGCCGGAGAGCAGGTATGCCTCGTCGGCCATGTCCACATAGCGGCTATTGCGATCCTGTTCGGAGTAGACAGCCACGGTGGAGATACCCATCTCCTTGGCCGTGCGCACCACGCGAAGCGCAATCTCGCCTCGGTTCGCAATCAGCAGTTTTTTGACGATAGAAGCCATAGTGTCAAATTGTGCTCTCTATATAGAGGAGAGGGCAAGCCGCGTTCACACAAAAGCTTTCACGCCCTTTTGTAGGCTACGAACAAACGCGCGCGTAGGTTCCGGCAACGTAACCGTTGGCGCCGGCTATCAAAAACGTTGCAAATCCGCCGATTGCACATCCTTGCGCGCCGGCTCAAGAAGTTGACGTTACGGTTGTGTTCGTCAACTTATGACAAATCGAAATCGACAATTTTGTAAATTGGTACGAAACCGCACGAAATCGAACACCTCTACGATGGCAACCGTAAGTTCGGGGGAAGGCTCATCTGCGGGCGAACGGAAGGTGACCGGACCGGCATCGGTCCATCGCCGCACGATTCGCCCGCACAGGGTCGGATTCATTTGGGACCGTCCACCATATGGACGGTTCGGACTGTCGGGGATACCGCACGACCCGCCGGAACCTCCCCTCATCCATCGCATACCGCCCGCCGTTCACGGCGATATCACGCAACATAGGGGTCATTGATATGCAGACTTCACACACCACCGCATCCGCTGCGGCCACCACATCGCTCGCCCGTCGTATCGTCGCCGCATCCTGGAAGCCGGTGCTGTTCGCCGTGCTGATGTGGCTGTCCGCGGCCGCCGGCGAGATTCCGATTCCGGGCACGCCGGTGCCGATCACGCTGCAAACGTTCGTGGTGATGCTCGCCGGTCTTATGCTGCCGTGGCGTCAGGCCGGTGCCGCCGTCGCCACCTATCTGGCGGCCGGTGCGGTCGGCCTGCCGGTGTTTGCCGGCGGCACCTCCACGCTGGCCCTGGTCGGCCCGAGCGCCGGCTTCCTCTTCGGCTTCCTGCCGGGTGTGGTGGCCATCGCCCTGCTGCGCGGCAAGTCCGACACTTCGTCCTTCGCGGCCGCCGCGCGCACCGCGGGCCGCTACCTGCTGGCCGCGCTGGTCGGCGGCGTCGTGGTGGTGTACGCCTTCGGCTTCGTCATCCAGTCCGCGCTGACCGGTGCGCCGCTCGCCGCCGTGGCCCTGGCCTCCATGGGCTTCGTGGTTGGCGACGCCATCAAGGCCGTGGTGGCCTCTCTGGCCGCCGCCGGCCTGTCCAAGCTCGGTCGCTGACCTGAGCTACTAGCTAGCTACTGGCCGGCTATTACAGCACTCCCACATCGGCGGTGCGGACCGTATGGTCCGTGCCGTCTTGTGTTCTCAGGATCAGTGAGGCGTCTTCGTTGAGGCCGATGCTTCGCCGGTCAGCGTGGTGCCGTCCGTGAAGTGCGCCTCGACCTGACGGCCGCGCGCCCAGCACACCGCCTTCACCTCCTCGCGCAACGACTCGGCCTGGCCCTTCGGGTCGGCGATGAACTTCACCAACCGCTCGCGGAAGCCCTCGACCTGACGTTCGGCCACCGCATCGCGCATCTCGCCGAACGACGGCAGCCCGGAGACATGCAGCTGCAGCGAGGTCGATTGCGGCGTGGGCAGCCGACAGGCGCCCAAGGCCAGGTTCAGGCCGACGCCGAACACGATGACGACGTCGTCATCGGCATCAGCATCAGTACCGGTACCGGACGACGGCGGAATCACCAGTTCCGAGAGCAGCCCGCCCAGCTTGAGCCCGTGGCAGAACACGTCGTTCGGCCATTTGAGTTCCAGCGAGCAGTCCGGCTGGTTCGGCGCGGCACCGTATTCCTCGATCATGCCGTTCAGGCGTCCAGCGTGACCAGTCCGGCGATCATCTGCAGCCAGCCATTGACGGATTCGTCGGTGGCGATCGCGCGCGGAATGCGCACGGCATAGGACATCGTCGAGCAACGGCCGGGCTGACTGACCCACTTGTGACCATTGCGCCCACGGCCGGCGGTCTGCCGGTCGGCGGCCACCACGGCCACCGCCAGTTCGCCATCCTGGTGGTCGGGCAACGTCAACGACCCGTCGCCAATCATCTGTACGGCCAGCGCGTTGGTCGAATCGGTTTCGTCCACGGCGACCACATGATCTGCGACGGCTGTAGTTCTGGGTAGCTGCGGCGTTGCAGCTTTCAACGCAATCATCATGGGCACTACGTTACCTCGATTTTGGCGCGATATGCCCGCGTTATTCCATGGAAAAGCGCGCAAAATCAACTATTTTCACCCACATAGCCCATGTTAACGTTCACAACTTCGGAAATTCCGCATTCGCCGACCCCACGCATGCACCCGGCCGTCATATTGGCTTGCGAACAATGGCGATGCCCGGCAGACATCGAATATCAACCGTTGACCTGTGCGGCTACCATATATTGTCATGACGTCACCAGCCACCGCGAAGCTTGCCGCCGTATCCAGCCGCCAGTCCCACCCGCATCTTGCGCGCGCGGGCGCTGCCGCGCGCTGGACACTGGCCGTGCTGGCCGGCCTGTGGCTTGCACTGTGCACGGCGGTCGGCCCGCTGTACTGGGACGAGGAGAACGGCACCCTCGCCCATTGGAACTGGGCCAATACCGCAATATTCGTCGTGTCATTCCTGATATATCTCGGAATCATCACGCTGATGGTGCGATTCGCAGCAGGCCAGCGCATACTGCCGAGGGCTACCGGCGAGCGACTACGTCAACATCAGCGGAATAGCGAAACATCACGGCCCGCCGCCGATCAGCAGGCCAGCCAACCAGCCAAGACCCGTCGTACCGTTCGCGCTATCGTCACGTCCACCGTCACTGTTCTGGACCGCTGGATCACACGCGGCACGAACCGGTTCTGGAGCTTATGCTGGTGTTTTTGTCGGTCTGGCTCGTGGGTGGCCGACCACTCTGCTGGCCGCATTCGGTGCGGACCTCCGCTCACAGATCCGTGAATTCAGCTGGGCCTGGAACCAGTGGACCGGCCTGAAACAGCCCTATATCGGCTTCTTCTCCTTCGTGCCGATGGACATCTACCCCACTGCGCACTACATGTGGCCGTCCGATCCCACGTATCTGACCGACCAGCACAATGTGGTACTCACTGTGTTCTATGGCGCGATGGTCACGTTTGCGAGGCATCTGACCGGCTCAAACGATGCCGGTATCGTGACGTTGGCTGCCCTGCAGACGCTGTTCGCCGTGTTCTGCTGCGCTGCCGCCGCCAATCGATTCCTGAACCGGCCTTGGATAGGAAAAACGGCAACGGACTTCCGCCGCTCCCCCACAGGCCGGAGGATTGGCTCGATTCCTGATTCTGCTGTTCTTTATGGTCTGCCCGCTGGCCGTGTTTTCCACTATCTCCATCACCAAATCGCCGCTGTTCGCGTTCTCGTTCGTCTGGTGGTTCAGCGTCTGGTATGAACTCGTCCAGACCTGGCACCCCGCCGGCACCCGCAAACATCCTCAGACCCCTGCCATCGCCACGCCCGTCCACTTGCCGTGCCACAGCTTCATCGCCTTCATCCTGGCCACGTCGGTGATGCTGATTTCCGCGAAATATGCGTGGTACATCATCGCCCTGCAAATCGTGCTGGCTCTGATCGCCGACCGCAAGCGCTGGGCGACTTACGTCGTGGCGCTGCTCATCCCCACCGTACTGATTCACGGCGGCATCTCCTTCGCCATCTCCTCTGGCGCGATCATCGGCGGCGACCCAATCGAAAGCCGCGGCGTACAGCTGCAAATGATCGCCCGCGTGGCCCAGCGCAATCCGGACGGCATTTCAGACGAAGCCAAAAAGAACCTCGCGCCCGTCTTCAATCTCGATCAGATGGCCGACGCTTACTCCCAGCAGGACGCCGACCCGGTGAAATCCTCCGGCATTCAGGCCAAGAAGGTCAGCTACAAGTGGCGCACGGTGACGCCCGAGGATATGACCAATTTCAACAAGGCATGGTTCGAAATCGTCAAGGACAATCCAATCATCGCGCTGGATGCGTTGCTGGCCAAATGCTTCGGATACTTCAATGTGAACGATCAGCCGTACGTATCGATGGATTATTACGTGACCAGCGATTACGTGCAGAAAAACTCCACATGGATCAAGGATTACAACCATGACTGGCGTGAGCACATCGCCGGCTTCACTCGCGTATGGGGCGGTATTCCCGTGCTCGGCTGGCCTACGCACGGCAATTTCTACGTGGTGATGACATTGCTGATCGGCGCGGCCGAGGTGATTCGCCGACGTTGGCTCACCCTCATGACCCATATTCCGCTGCTACTGCTGATGGGCGTGATGATCACCGCGCCGGCCAATAATTTCGAGCGGCACATGTTGCCGGTTGCGTTTGTATTCGGATTCGTGGTGCTGACGTATTGGCGAGAGTCTTTGGCTGAAAGGCAACGCCAATCAGCGACGCTACACTAGTGACTATGTCAGATTTTCTCGAACTTCTTGCTGCCGACGTTGCCGATTCGTCCGGTGCATCCGGTATGCCGGGTGCGCCCGATTCATCCGATTCGGCCGCACCCGGCATCACCGCGACCAACCGCGTACGCACCGTGCTGTTCGAGTGCCTGTTCAATCATCTGGCCGACGAACGAGTGGAGTCCCTGTTCACCATCCTCGGTTTCGAGCATGACTTCGATTGTTACGCCATCGCCGGATACCCTGCCCGGTCCGCCGCACGTACGGCCAAGGAAATCGAGAAAATCGTGGCCGATTTCGGCGGTGTGTGTCTGACCGCCAAGCGCCCGATCGGCAACAGCACCGCCGTAGTGGCGTTGATTCGTCCGGTCGGTGCGGCCACGCCGGAAATCATCTGCAATACCATCGCCCCGTCGTTCGCCGCCGATCGGCCAATCGCCTTGGGTCCGCAGCGTACCGGTGCCGATGGCGCGATGCGTTCGATTCAGGCCACGCTTTACTGTCTTCAGGCCGCGCCGGCTCTGGCCGCCACCGTGCAGCCATTGCCGCGCCCGTTACGCACCGACGACGCCCTGCCCGAACGTGCGTTGATCGGCGACGCGGACGCCCGTGACGAACTGGTCCGCGTGGTCTACGGAAGCCTGACAGCAGCAGGCCCTGATGATCCGACGCTGCTCACCGTCTCCACATTCCTGAAGTTCGGCGGTTCGCTCGAGACCACGGCCAAGGAGCTCAACGTACATCCCAATACGATCCGCTACCGTTTGAAGCGTGCCGCCGAATCCACCGGCTGGGATGCCACCGACCCGCGCGAGGCGTACGTGCTGATCACCGCCATCGCGTTGGGTCGTGTGGCCGAAGCGCAGCGGACCGCAGCGTAGTCGGGCAGAAGCATAACCAGCAGAACCGTAGCCGGCAAAGGCCATAGCTGACCGGACATAACCGTCCAGCCCGACAGCCTAGCGGGCCGAATCAGGCTGCCTGAATCTCGTGTACGCCATCGTGCAGTAACGCGGCCAAGGATTCTTGAGTGGCTAACACTTCGTCCACGAATCCACCGGCGGACAGGCTGGCGATCACGCGACCGGACTCGTTGTCCACAATCGGTACACCGACGGCACCGACACCCAACGTCACATCCTCATCCGACAGTGCATATCCACGTTCGCGAGTCAAGCGAATATCCTCGCGCAACTGTTCCACACTGACCAGCGTGTTCTCGTTATATGCCGGGAACGGCGCTCCTGCAAGATAGCGTTCGACATCGGCATCCTCGAAATACGCCAAGGCCACGCGGCCGGCCGCGCCAGCATGCAGAGGCAGCACGCGGCCCGGGCGCAGGATCAGCGAATCGATGGCATGACCTTGCGCGCATTCCACGCATACCGATTCAGTGCCGGAGACCACACTGAGGAATGAGGTCATGCCGGTTTGCGCGGTGATGGCATGCATGACCGCAATCGCAGGCTGCCATTCGGTACGAGACGTGCGAGCGGCATCAGCCAATCGCAGCCAGTCCAGTGATAATGAGTAGTTACCATCCGTATCCGTTACGGCCCACCCCACATCGACCAGTCCATCCAGCACGCGGTATACGGAGGATCGCGGGATATCACAGGCGTCGGCGATATCTGCCGGCGACAGGCCATTCTCCGCCGCCAATGCGTCCACCACACGACTCGCCTTGTCTAAAGCGCGGGTCGGTTCACGTTTGTCTTCCGCCATCGTCGACGTTCCTTCCCCTGACTTATCCCTGACTCATCGTATTCAACTGTTCAGGCCAAGATAATCACCACTGTATCCAAGGCCTCGCGACACCTCGCGGCCGGCAGTCTGCACCAATTGCACCATGTCTTGAGCCGATGCCGTTGCCGGTTTCCCATCTACCAGACAGGCCAGCTCAGGTTCCAAGGAGCGGGAAAGGCTACTCAGGGCGATTGCCGCTTGAATCTCTCCGGCGTGATTGAATACCGGTACGCTGATAGTCACGGAGCCGGCCATGGTCTGGCCGACGTCATAGGTGAAGCCGCATTCGCGTATATGACGAGCCTGTCCCATTGCTGTGGCACGCATCGTGGAGAATGTGCCGCCGAGCTCGTTGTTATAGGCATAGTGTTCCAACAGCTGCTCGTAGCGAGCCGGGGGAAGCCAGGCCGTCAGTACATGAGAGGGAGCGCTCATGCTCAGAGGCAAGCTATTGCCCACCAGCTGTGCATAGCTTTGCAATGCCTCACGGGTGCGTGTCTCGATGCACACCGTGCGCAATCGCCTCCGAACGAACAGACCCCAGATGCCGAACTGGCCGCGATGGGCGCGGAAGGTACGGCGAGCGATCTGCTGAATGTCCAGTCTGCTTTCGATTTGGCCGCCGATACGTACGCAATCGATGCCAAGCCGATACTCGCCACGATTGATGCCGCGTTCCGCCCAACCGACTGCGGCGAGATTATCCAGCAAACGATACGTTGAGCTTACGGGTTCACCAGTACGTTCGCTTATGGTTTTTGCGGTGCTTGGCCCCAGTTCCGCCAATACATCAAGTACTGCCTTGGATTTCACCAATGCATCTACGCTTCGGTCATCACGGCTTGACGCCACCATGCGCGTCACCTCCTGACCTGTTTGTTGATACCTCAGCCATCTTACCGGGTATTCAGCGGGTTGCCGCCCAAAACGTACTGGGCCCCCGGCAGGAGTATCCCGTCGGGGCCCAAGGAGGTTTCTGGCTCCCCTCTTTGAGGGGGAGCCGTCCGCGCGGCGGACCGGGGGAGATCCGAGACGCTAAGGCCAAGGACGCGAGAAACACCCGACGCGCGGGTGTCCTGATATGGGGAAAGCCCCTTGGGCGTGTGCTCCGGAGGGCTTC
>ENA-OPZN01000087-OPZN01000087.1-human-gut-metagenome-genome-assembly--contig:-NODE-87-length-36116-cov-3.679513_pt1 | contig 36116 bp, 37 predicted proteins | sample MGYA00242483_ERZ504503 | MGnify/ENA primary metagenome ERZ504503 (study PRJEB26092, sample SAMD00036285) | human gut metagenome | host: Homo sapiens | study: EMG produced TPA metagenomics assembly of... | reverse complement strand
CCGTTCATGCGCTGTTCGATGCCGAGTCGAAGTAGATGATCTTGGCGTCCTCGCCACCGAGCTCGATGGCGACGTCGGTTTGCGGGATGAGCGTCTCGACGGCGCGCTTGCTCGCAATGACCTCCTGCACGAACTCGAGGCCGAGCCACTGCGAGAGCAGAAGACCGCCCGAGCCGGTGATGGCGCAGGTCATGCGAGCCTCGGGCAGCACGGTGGCGGCCCCGGCGAACAGGTCGCGCGCGCAGGCGCGGACGTCGGTGTGATGGCGCTGGTACTTAGCGTATACAATCTGGCTCTCGTCGTTCAGCACGGCGAGCTTGACCGTGGTGGAGCCCACATCGATGCCCACGCGGAGATCGCCGCGGGCGTCTCGGGGTTCCGAGATGGCACCCTCCGGGGCTGCGGGCACCCCCGCGAGCTCTCCCCGTTCGGGAGAATCCGGGGCACCGCAGGCCCCAGAGCAATTCGCCTGCATGTTCTGCATATCGTCAGCCATAGTTAGTTCCTTCCGTCGGGGAAGACGAGGTGCCGCCCGCGAGCATGGCCGTAAGGTCGGCAAGGAGGTCATTCGGGGGTATTTCGCAATTGTCTACATTCAGTCCCATGAGCTTGAGGCCATATGCGGCCACATTGACGTCGATGGGCATGCCGTAGAGGTCGCCCGGGCGCACAAAGGCGATGACCGTCATGATGCGCGCCATCGTCTCGGGCGTCTCGGCGAGGTCGCGATCGAACCAGCGCTGCACCACGCCCACCTCGGAGGCGACCACCGAGGCGAGGTAGTAGTCGAAAAAGGCACCGAGCGCGCCGGGAAAGATGCCCGTCTGCATGCGGTCCGACACTGCGGCGCAGGCCATATCGATGACTTTCTTGATAAACGCCTGGTCACCGCCGGGACCAATCAGTGCCCCGATGAGCTCGCGGTTGTCGGCGATGTAACGGAGCAGCTCAACCGAGCCGGGCGCCGGCTCAAGGTGCTCGATGCTCTCGTACAGCTCGGGCAGGGTCGCCTCGGCAATGGCGCGCACGAGCGTGCGAACCTCGGCCAAAAGCGCGTCTTCCACCTGCTCGATGAAGTCGGGAATGTCCTTATAGTGCGAGTAGAACGTTCGCCGCGTAAGACCCGCGCGCTCCGTGAGCGCGGCGACGCTGATGCGCGAGATGTCCTCCCCCGCCGTGATCTCCTCCGCGAGGGCCGACCTGAGCGCGCGCTGGGAGCGCAGGCTGCGACGATCGGACTTGCACGCGGATGTGCCCGTTGGCTGAGGCATATCGCCCCTTTCCTCGACCGAGTTCTAATTCACTCTCTGTGCATTATTGCACACGGTGTGCATCAACATGGAATCAGCACGGTAAGGATTGTGCAAGCTTCAACGCGAAAACGGGCGAAGGGATTACGCGATTTGAATACACTGCTGGCTGTGGAGGGTCTTGAGGATGTGCTTGGGTACCGCGTGGAACTCGCAACGGCCGATCGTCGCGCTCGCGGCGGCCTTGGCGGCATCACTGCCATTCGCCGTGGCGTAAGAATGGCGGAAGCGGCTGAGCATTGCCAGGTCGTTGCCACCGTCACCGTACACGGCGATCTCATCCTCCTCGATGCCGTAGTAGCGGCCGAGCCACGCCACCGACTCGCCCTTATTGCAGTCCTTGTCGGTAATCTCAAACATCACGGGATCGAACGGGGCGTTGACCACCGTATCCGCATGGTCGGCGAGGAACGCCTTGAGCTCGCGGTCGAGCTCCTCGGACGTCACGCGGCAATTGATCTTGCAGACCTCGTGCGAGAGGATTGACGAGAGCGGCTGGTCGAAGAACTGCTCCTCATGCGCGCCGCCGCGGGCGCGCATGCCGCGCATGATGATGCGTCGCATGAGGCCATCGCGTTTGAATCCCGCCTGATGCATTTCGTAGCTGCCGCTCGAGAACATGCCGTCGGGCGTACAGCAATCAAAGCAGATCTGCGGGAATGCGCACAGCAGCTCCTCCACGAATGCGGGGTCGACGGAAAACGTCTTGAGCACCTCGCCATTTTGCCCGCGGACAATCGACCCGTTGGCGCACACAGCGTCAATCTTGAGGCCCGTGAAACCGCGGTCGCCAATGGGCAACACCGAGCGTCCCGTAGCGGGAACAACATGCGCGCCGAGTTCACCCGCCTTCTTGATGGCGCCGCGGATCGTGCGGTCCGCCTCGTGCAGGGCATTCAGCAGGGTTCCATCCAAATCACTCGCGAACAACTTGATCATGCGCATCTCCTTAGCCGAGGCTTTCCGCGCATCATTGTACGCCGCACGGGCATACGAACCCCTCGGCACGCCCCGACTTCGGCAGAACTTCCGACCACGGCCAGCCTCGAAGCACCCCGGAGCCTACGCCTCGGCGGAATCCTGCACGTCAAGGCCTTCGCGACACGAGAGCAGGGCACGCGCCAAATCGCCCACGAGCTCACGGTTCGACTCGGAGTCAGGCATGGCGGTAAGGATCGACATGATGTAAGTCTTCCCGTCGATCTCGACGATGCCGGCATCGCTCACGCTGTTGTACGCGGGATCGGAATCGGAGCACCAGCCTGCCTTGTCACGCACGGTCGCGCCCATACCCTCAAGTCCATCGCGGATAAAGGAGACCGCCGTCTGGCTTGTCAGGTCGCTCAGCCATTGCGCCGTGTCCGTGCCACCCGATATATAGCTGAGCATTTCCGTCCATAAGCGCGCCGAGCTACGGGCGCAATAGGTAGGGAACCAGGAGTCGGAGCGATAGACGGCGTCCATGGCGCCAAGCGCCGTGACCCATTCGTCGAACCCCTCTTGATCAAACGCGTTCCTCAACGCTCCATACGCGTTGTTGCTCGACTGCGTGATCGCTCCTTCGATGAGGCTGGAGATGGTGTAGGAGCCGCCCGCGTAGAACCCGTCAGGGCTCAGCGAGTAGTTGACCGTGCAATGCGTGTCCAGCGAGGCGTCGCCCGTCTCGATGAACTCCTCGCACACATACAGGGAGTAGAGGGCCTTGAAGGAGCTCGCACCATACGTCACCAAATCGGGCTGGTACGAGATGCCGCGGCCCGTCTCCACATCAATAAACACGACGGATGCGCTTCCCTGCTCCTCGATAGCGTCGATTGCCTGCTCGACGCTGGCAAAGTCGTCCGATGCGATCGTGGGGCTCTTCAATCCGGACAGTGAGAACAGCCGCAGTCCGTCATCGGTGGGCATTTCGTCAAACGACGCCGCAGTGAGATCGAACTGGAGGTCCTCAAGCTGTTCGGACTCTGACGCGGTCTTTACCTCGGCTTTCGTCGCGGCCTTCTCCTTGGCGGCTTCCTGCTTGGCAGCCTCAGCCGCAGCAGCGGCGTTGTGGGCAATCGCACTCGGGATGATCACCGCCAACACCACAATGCAGGCAAGCGCGGCATACCAAGACGCAGGTACGGAGCGCAGTAGGCACACGGCTCGTTCGAGCGCCCCCTGTCCACCCGCGCCGGCATACGAGGAGCGATAACCCGATGCCCCACTCCGACGATACCCATACTGAGAGGATGAACGCGTCCCGTAGTCGTCACGCGCGTTGCCGTGCCAAGATGCGTGTGCAGAGCGATCGCCACGGTCACGCTTGTAACCATCGGCGCCTGCATGTCCCACGGATCGACGCGTTGCCCCTGCGCCGGCACTCCCACTCCGCGATGACGCCAGCTGAATGCCCGGCCTTCTTGCGGATCCATTCCCCGAGGCGCGACTTGACCCAAATCCCCCGCCGGAGGCATATCCGCCGTCGCCGTTCCAGTCGGTGGACCCGTAGGCTTCCTCATCGCGTTCCACAGGCGCCTCGAGCGACCGCGGTCAGATGCGTACCCCATGTCTGCAACCGCCTAACGTACAAGTGACAATTTTGTCACCGCATGGTACTACACATTTGGTACCTCTCCGGTTGCAAGAATCGCCTCCATCGCTGCTTCATCGAGCACAGGCACGCCCAAACTCTCTGCCTTGGTGAGTTTTGACCCCGCCTTGGGACCCGCCACCAGGTAGCTCGTCTTCTTGGAGACCGAGCCGGAAACCTTGGCGCCGAGCAGCTTGAGCGCCGCGCCCGCCTCGTCGCGCGTGCGGTTGACGAGCGTACCGGTGAGCACGAAGGTGAGGCCGGCGAGCGGTTGCCCGGACGCGAGGGTGGCATCGACGCCGGTCTCTTGAGCCGCCTGCGCCACCGCGGCACCCAGGTTCTCCTCGAGTGTGAGGCCAACGTCGCGCAGGCGCTGCAGGACCTCGAGATTCTCGGGCACGGAGAGGAACTCACGCACGGACGCCGCGATCTTGGGGCCGATGCCCTCACACGCGGCAATGTCCTCCTCGGATGCGGCGGCCAGCGCGTCGATGGTGAGGAATCGCTTCGCGAGGACCTCGGCAACGGACTTGCCCACATGGCGGATGCCGAGCGCGAACAGCACGCGAGAGAGCGGCTGCTCCTTGGAGCGTATGAGCTCGTCCATGACTTTGGTTGCGATAGCGGTGCCCACCTTGATGGAGTCGCCCGCAGCAACGCCCTTCTTCTTGTCGTCCTTGGCGTAGGTGCGGCCGGTATCGAGCGCGGCGATTGCATCGACGTCGAGCAGGTAGAAATCGGCGACATCGTGCAGCAGGCCCGCCTCGATCATCTTGTCGATGAGTTCGTCGCCCACGCCGTCCACGTCCATGCAGCCGCGGCTCACCCAATGGATGAGGCGCTCCTTGAGCTGAGCGGGGCAGTCGAGTGAGATGCAGCGGTACGCGACCTCATCGCCCTCATGCACGACGGGGCTGCCGCAGGCGGGGCAGGCAACGGGCATATCCCACTCGGGCGCGTCGGCGGGGCGCTTGTCCAACACCGGCCCCACAACCTCGGGGATCACGTCGCCCGCCTTATGGACGATGATGGTGTCGCCGGGACGGACGTCCTTGCGGCGGATCTCGTCGAGGTTGTGCAGGGTGGCGCGGGCGATGGTGGAGCCGGCCACCGTGACGGGGTCGAATTCGGCGACCGGGGTGAGCACGCCGGTTCGGCCTACCTGGATGCGAATCTCGCGCAGAACGGTTGTCTTCTCCTCAGGAGGGAACTTGAAGGCGATGGCCCAGCGCGGAGCACGGGCGGTGAAGCCCAGGTCAAGCTGCTGATCGAATCCGTCGACCTTCACCACCACGCCATCGATGTCGTAATCGAGGTCGGCGCGATGCGCAAGGGCGTCGGCGCAGAAGGCGTGGACTTCCGCCGGCGAAGTGCAGCGAGCGACGTTGGGGTTCACCGAAAAGCCGGCACTGCGGAGCCAGTCGAGGAACTCGTGTTGGGAGTCAACGTGCAGCGGCGCCGTGTCGGCGATGGCATACATGAAGGTAGCGAGGTTGCGCGTTGCCGTGACCTTGGGGTCCTTCTGACGCAGGCTGCCCGCAGCGGCGTTGCGGGGGTTGGCGAAGGGCTCGCGGCCCTCGGCGTCGGCCTCGGCGTTCAGGCGGGCGAAGCTGCCCTTGGGCATATAGACCTCGCCGCGGACCTCGATGGGGGTCGCGCGGTCCGCGCCCATGTGCGCGAGCGCCGCCTCGGAGAGATGCATGGGCACGTCCTTGATCGTGCGAACGTTAAGCGATACGTCCTCGCCCGTGGTGCCGTCGCCGCGCGTGGCAGCGCGCACAAAGGCGCCATTTTGGTAGGTGAGGGCCACACCGAGGCCGTCAATCTTGAGCTCGCAGGTGTAGGCCACGTGCCCGGCGCCAAGCGCATCTTCCGTGCGGGCGAGCCACTCGTCGAGCTCCTCGAGGTTCATGGCATCGTCCATGGAATACATGCGCGCCATGTGCGTGACAGGCGTGAACTGCTCAGACACGTAACCGCCCACGCGCTGGGTGTAGGAATCCGGGGTGACGAGCCCGGGATAGGCTGCCTCGATCTGCTGGAGCTCGATGAGGAGCTTGTCGAACGCCGCGTCCGTAATCTCGGGAGCGTCGAGGGCGTAGTACCGATAGGCGTGGTAATCGAGCAGATGGCGCAGCTCGGCCGCACGCGCCGCCGCCTGGTCGACCGTCTGAGCATGGGCGGCGCCCTCAAGGGGGGACCGAGAGCCGGTGGATGCATCCGCGGCGGCACCGGCTGACGCGTTGGCGACCATCTGGGCACCAGTGCCCTCGCCGTCCGCAGCGACGTGCGCTGGAACCCCGGTCTCTCCCTGTCCCGTCATACCCCCGAACAAACTCTGCTGATCAGCCACGTCTGCCTCCTTGATTGATTTCAACTGTTACAGAGTACCATCGCGTCGAGAATCAAGCGCCTTCGCATGGTCGCCCCTCACAAACACACGGCCCCTCTCCTACGGACCGTCTAAGCTGCCCATACGGCATGTCAAAGAGTCATTGCAGCGAACGTTTGGCGTGCAAATACGCAAATGTTGCCCCAAATCACGTTAGGCCGAGTAGAGAGCTATATTGGCATCACAAAAGAGCAGGTAGAAAGGATGACATGATTTTGCGTACTTCACGCATCGCGTTTTGAGGCAACATTTGTGTATTTGCAAGCCGACAGAGATGTTGCGATGGCAGCAGATGCAATCCAAGGCCTCGCGGTCATCGATCGCCAAAGAAAAAATGTGCCATTGAGGACATCGTCCTCAATGGCACATCTAATGGATGCCTTGTTGGCGGAAAACGACGCTCTAACAGCGAAGTTCTCGATGGCAGCGACGCTCTAGACGTCGGCGGGTGCGACCAGATCTCGACCGCCTTGGCAATGGAAACGATGCGCCCCTGGCTGCCCTGGTAGCGTCATCTCCAGGCCCGTCGGTATCGGCACCGGCGGCATCATCTCCGGACCCGGCGACCTTAGAGGAGGATCGACTAGGCCTCGTCAGCTCCGAACTCGGCGGCACTGGCATCGGCCTCCGCCTCGGCGGCAAGCGCCGCCTTGTACTCGCGCCACTCGGCGTGCTTGTGCACGCCGGCGCACACGGACAGCACGAGCGCCGCGGGAACCGCCACGAAGCCCAGGACGAGCATGGGCGCCACGGTGTAGAACACGGATTCGAACATGGCTCAAACCCCCTTACACGAACAGTCCGCCGGCGATACCGGCGACTCCGGTGAACGCCAGCGCCATGAGGGACGCGGTCACGAGCGTAATGGGCAGGCCGCGCAGGGCGGCGGGCACCAGGCGCTCGTCGATGCGGTCGCGCACGAAGGCGAACAGCACGACGGCGAGGAGCACGCCCAGGCCGGCTCCCAGCGAGCTGCCGAGGGCGGCGTCCCAGGTGAGGGTCTCAGCAGCGGCGGCATTGCCGAGCGAGACGGCCAGCACGGCGGCGTTACAGGCGATGATCGGGCACGTGCGCAGCAGGCGCTCGCGCTCCGCCACGGTCTTGCCGGCACCGAGAACCGTCGCGATGACGACGATGGCGGTCCAGCTCACGAGCACATACGCGAGCGGGGCCAGATAGGCCACGCCCCAAGGCTGCAGGAGCTGCGTGTACAGCGGCCAGCCCAAGGCGCCGGCGACGGCGGTCGCCACCGCGACCATGCCGCCGAAGCACCAGGAGTCCTGCGGGCGGCCGGCCACCAGCACGACGGACACCATGCCGACGAGCTGCGCGAACACGAGGTTGTTATCGAGAGCGGCGGTAAAGAGCGCATTGAGGAACGCCATTAGCGCTCACCCCCTTCCGCATCGGCGCATCGGCGGCAGCGCCCTTGGCGCACACCTGCTCGATGGACTGCACGAACACTGCCACGAGCGCCAGCACCAGCAGCGAGCCCGTGGGCTTGCCGAAGGCGGCGATCGGCGAGGCGGCGAGCTCGCCCATGGTGAGACCGAAGACCTGGCCGGTGGTGAACATGCCGTTGATGAAGCCCACGAACGCGAGGGTCGCGAACACGCACACGGCCGCGAAGGCGGCGGTGGCGAGCGGCGTCTTGGCCGGGGCGACCACGAGGCCGTCGCCGGCGATCCAAGCGACCACGAGCGCGTTGACGGCGACGAGCGGCAGGTAGATGCCGAGCGCCTCGAACACGACGGGATCGATCATGCGCACGGCGTACCCGAGCAGCGTCACCACGGTGACGCTCAGCATGAGCATGACGGCGGAACGCGACCACACGCCGGTGAAGGCACGCAGCACCGGGGCGACGAGGGCCATCACCAAGATGGCGACGGCGGTCACGATGCCGATAGCAACGCCGTTCTCCAGCGAGGTGGCGGCGTACAGGGCGGGCAGGGCGCCCGCGACCACGAGGAACGTGGGCGTATGGATCATCTTGGAGATACGAGCGTCCTGCTCGCGCACGATGTTCTCATTCAAGGCCATTAGTTGCCTCCCATCTGAGCGTAGGCGGCGAAGGCGATATTGAGGCAGTCGACCACGGCGCGCGAGGTGAAGGTCGCACCGGAGACGGCGTCGACGTGGGTCTGGCCCGAGCCCGCTTCCTCGACCGTGAACTCACCGGCGGCGGGAGAGCCCGCGAAACCGCCGAAGTACTCCTCGGTGAGCGCGTTGGTGCCGATGCCGTCGGTCTCGTTCTCGGCGACGACCTGCAGGCCCGCCACGGTGCCGTCGGCGTTGATGCCCACCATGAGCTCAACGTCGCCGTGGTAGCCCTGGGAGGAGGTCACGTCGAAGACCCACTCGCCGGTGTCGGCGCGGTACACGGAATTCAGGCCCTCAACAGCAGGAGCAGATTGGGCCTCGAAGGATCCGGCATCGGGGAACAACGCCTTGCGCTGGGCGCCGCCCTTCGCCTCGTCAAGAGCGGCATCGGAGGCGGTGAAAGCGTCGGTCAGGCCGTAATGCGTGCCCGCAAGCACGCCCGCGCACGCAAGCGCGACGAGCAGGACGCGAACGCGGAGAAGATGGCACCGTTGCGGCGACGTGCCAGGGGACATTTGCTAGACGAGGGCATGCTTCACACCTCCAGCGGGCTGAGGACGCGTGTAGCGGTCGATCAGCGGGGTGAACATGTTCATGAACAGGATGGAGAACGCCACGCCCTCAGGGGCGGAGGCGAACAGGCGCACGAGCGCGGTGATGACGCCACAGCCTATGCCGAAGATGATCTTGCCCTTCGGCGTCATGGGCGTGGTGGTGTAGTCGGTAGCCATATAGAAGGCACCGAGCGCAAGACCGCCGGAGAGAACCTGGTAGATGGCGTCCTGGCCGGCCAGGCCGTGATAACGCAACCGTGGCGATGAAGGGCACGGTCGCCCAGGCGTCGACCACACGCAGCACGAGCAGGAACACGTAGCCCGCGAGCAACGTGATAATGCAGGTCTCGCCAAGCGCGCCTGCGTGCATGCCGAACATCATGTCCATGTAGCTGTAGGGAGCATCACCCGCGGCGTTCATCGCCAGCGGGGTGGCGCCAGTGATGGCGTCGAGCGGTCGGCCCATGATGTCGGGGTAGGCACCCAGGGCGATGGGCATGGCGAGCATGATGAACACGCGGCCGGCGACAGCCGGGTTGGCGAAGTTGCAGCCTATGCCGCCGAAGAGCATCTTGACCACGGCGACGGCGAACACGGTGCCCAGGATCGCCGGGAAATAACCGCAGTCGGCAGGCAGGGTGAAGGCGAACAGCATGGCGGTGACCACACAGGACAGGTCGCCCGCGGTGCTCTCGCGATGCATGAGCTTGCAGCACACGTGCTCGGTCACGAGCGCAGTGGCGACGCAGACCAGTACGAGCAGCGGAGCGCCGAGGCCGTAAAGGAACACAGACGCCACGAGCGTGGGTACAAGCGACAGGCACACCATACCCATGATCACTGCGTGGAGCCCTTCCCGTGGAAGTGAGGCGAGGCCTCGTTGATGAGGTTCATGGTTTACGCCTCCTTCTTCTCGGACGGGACGGCGGGCTTGGCCGGGGCGGTCAGGCGCGCAACCTCACCGCGGTAGACGGCCTTGCCCTCGCGGATTGCCGCGGTAATGCGACGGTGCGCCGGGCACACGTACGCGCAGGAGCCGCACTCCATACAGTTCATGACGGCGAGCTCGTCGAGCGCGACCACGTCATGGCTGCGGGAGGCGCCGTCGAGCGCAAAGGGCGACAGCGACAGCGGGCAGGCGCGCACGCAGCGGCCGCAGCGGATGCAGGCGGTCTCGTCCGGCAGGACGGCGGCGTCGTGCAGGCGACGATCGCGTTGTTCGCCTTGATGATCGGGCAATCGATATCGGTGATGGTGCGACCCATCATCGGTCCGCCCATGATGATCTTCCTGGGCTCCTTGACCATACCGCCCGTGGCCTCGATGACGTCGCGAACGCTCATGCCGATGGGGATGCGATAGTTGCCCGGCTTGGCGATACAGTCGCCCGTGACCGTGACGGTCTTACAGGTGAGGGGCATGCCATAGCGGAAGTACTGCTCCACGCGCGAGATGGTGGTGACGTTGACCACGAGGCAGCCCACATCGATGGGCAGGCCACCGGCGGGGACGTCGCGGCCGGTCGTGGCCTTGATGAGCACCTTCTCGCCACCGGCGGGGTACTTGGTGGGGATCGACATGACCTCGATACGGTCCTCGCGACCCTTCTCCTTGACCACGCGCTGGAGCTCGAGGATGGCCTCGGGCTTGTTATCCTCGACGCCGATGACGGCGGCGGGAATCTCGAGCGCCTCGATGGTGCGGAACACGCCGTCGACGACGCGCTCGGTATGCTCCATCATCTGGCGGTAGTCGCTCGTGATGTAGGGCTCGCACTCCATGCCGTTGACCACGAGAAACTCGAAGCTCTTGCCTTGCGGGGCGCGCATCTTGAACCACGTGGGGAACGAGGCACCGCCCAGGCCCACCATGCCGGAATCGCGCACGCAGGAGATAAACTCCTCCTTGGTGGTGTACTCGGGCGCCTTGAGCGCGGGGTCGGCCTCCATCTTCGCCGTCGGAGAGATCTCCACCACGGGTGCGGTCGCGCCCGTGGGCAGCTGCTCGGTCGCCACCTTGGCGACCGTGCCGGAAATGCTCGCGTGGATCGGGGAGCCCAGGCCCTCGACCTGGCCGATCAACGTGCCGACATATACATGGTCGCCCTCGCTCACCACCGGACTCGCCGGCGCGCCGATGTGCATATTCAGCGGAATGAGCACTCGCTCGGGCGACGTGATGGACGTGCAGGCAAAATCCCGCATATCCTTGCACTGGGGCGGATGCACGCCACCCCTCGTCTTGTGCAGAGAGAACATTGGCTTCCCTTCCATATCTCCCCCAACAATGCGCGGCCGCGCAAAGCACGGCCCGCGGCGCATAGCTAGGAAAAATTGTAACGGGTTTCCACCCGATATGGGGTGCCAATGAGCAGTTTTATGCGGCCTGAAGCGTTTTAGCGTCCACAATGGACGACAAAGCTCTCCACGCGCTCGGATTAGATGCCAATCCCCGAGCCGGTATAGACGCCGTACAGGATAATGCCCGTGGCGATGATGAAGACGATTCCCTGGACCGTCGCATTGCGGACCGCACGCTGGAAGGTGATGACGGCGAGGTCTTATCATCGCGATAGCTCTTGGCGTTCTTGATGCCCGTGGCGATCGTGGCACCCGAAAGCAGGAAGCCAAAAGCCGGAATGAGCATGAGCTCCCACTTGGAGCCCCAGCGCAGAACCTCGCCCGCGGAGCTGACCTTCATGGGAACCTGGTCGCCGAGCTGCGGGAAAACCATCAGCACCGCGATCAGCGGGATGAACGAAAGCATGATGGCCACCATGGCCCTTGTGCCATTTTTCTTGCCAAACGAGAACATTACAGCCCCTCCTTACATGTTGAAACGGAAGTGAACGACGTCGCCGTCCTGCATGACGTAGTCCTTACCCTCCATGCGCAGACGTCCCGCCTCCTTGGCGCCCTTCTCGCCGCCGAGCTCAACGTAATCGTCGTACGCGATCGTCTCGGCCTTGATGAATCCGCGCTCGAAATCGGTGTGGATCACGCCCGCGGCCTGAGGAGCCGTGGCGCCCTGGCGCACGGTCCAAGCCTTGACCTCCATCTCGCCCGCGGTAAAGAAGCTCTGCAGGCCGAGGAGCTTGTATGCCGCCTGGGCGAGGGTCTCCAAACCCGAGCGCTCAAGCCCAAGGTCGGCCAGGAACATCTGAGCCTCCTCGGGGTCGAGCTCGGAAAGCTCGGCCTCCACTTTAGCGCAGATTGGGATGGGCACGACGCCGTCGATGGGGTCGAGCTCCTCGCCCAGCATGTCCTCGTCGACGTTGGCCACATAGAGCATGGGCTTCATGGTGAGCAGGAAGAGGCCCTTGGCGGCGGCGCGCTCTTCGTCGGTCATCTCGAGCGTGGCGGCGCGGTTGCCCTCGTTGAGCCACTCGAGCTGGCGCTTGGCGATCTCGAGCTTGGGCTTGAGCTCGGCGTCGCGCTTGGCCTCCTTCTCGAGCTTGGGAAGCTGCTTCTCGAGCGACTGCATGTCGGCCAGGATGAGCTCGGTCATGATGGTCTCGGCATCGCTCGCGGGGTCGACGAAATCGCCCGTGTGGTTGGCCTCGCGCATGCGTCCGGGTCCTTGAAATAGCGAACCACCTGGCAGATGGCATCGCACTCGCGGATGTTCGCCAGGAACTGGTTGCCCAGGCCTGCGCCCTCGGAGGCGGCACCCTTGACCAGGCCGGCGATGTCGACAAACTCGACCGTCGCGGGAACGATGCGACCAGGATGCACGATGTCGGCGAGCGCCTGCAGGCGGTCGTCCGGGACATCGACGATGCCCACGTTGGGGTCGATCGTGGCGAACGGGTAGTTTGCGGCCAGGCCGCCCTTCTTGGTAAGGGCGGTGAACAGCGTGGACTTGCCCACGTTGGGCAGGCCGACGATTCCGATGGAGAGTGCCATGGGATTCCTTTACTCAACGCGGCGCATACGGCGCCGTTAACACGTAAACCTTGTCATTATAGCCCGTTGACATAGCAAAGAGACGCGGGGGTCAAGCCCCTCGCGCCGCGCGGCCCCGCAATCCCTCCGCCGCAATCCCTCTACCGCAATCCCTCCCTGCAATCTTGCTGCAAATCTGCCTACTCCTTGTCGAGAGTTAACTCTCGCGGCATTTTTGCGGATGCATCCCCGTGAAAGCTCCGCGAAAGTTAACTCTCGCGAGTTTTAATCGAGTATTACCCTACATTTGGCGTTATTTGACCATATGTAGGGTAATCACATCAGGCAAGCGCTCGCACTTCGGGCATTTCCCGGCTCTCGAGCATCTTCAGCTGATATGTTGTCTCAAGATCGAGCCAGAAGCGCGGGGTCGTACGAATTATTTCCGCGTCCCTTACTCCGCGAACTTCTCCACGCTGTCGAGGACCTTGTCCACGGTCTTCTTGACCTGGGCCTTAGCCTCGGCATACTCGGCCTTGGCCTCCGCAGCGAGCTTCGCCTTGCGCTCGGCCTCGGGATCGGGAACCACGAGCTCGGCGCCATCGCGCTCGACCATCGTGAGGGCGTGGTCGCCGCACACCTCGGCGCACAGGCCGCAGCCGATGCAATACGTGGGTTCAATGGCGAGCTTGCCACTTGCGAGCAGATCGCATGCGAACACGGGGCACGCCGCGACGCAATCCCCGCACATGGTGCATTTGTCATGGTCGCACTCGGGTATCTGCACCCGCACGTTCTCCGCGAGCTCCGGGTGCTGCTGAAGTGTGGAAAGCATGAGCTGGCGACCCTGGGTGAGGACGCGGCGGCGCTTTTGCGACGTCGTCCCGCAGGCGGTGTTGAGAGTCTTCTCCAGCGCGCTCACGCGGCTCGAATGCTCGCGGATGCGCTGCGTCACGGTTGCCACGGCAGCGGTCGCCGGCGTGAGCTTGGACACCGTCAGACCCGTCTGGCGCACGATGTTGTCGACGAACTCCTTGCGCTCGTACTCGCGGCGTTTGTTGCACACAAGGTCCTTCGGCTCGACCTCGAGACCCATGCCACGACCGGCCCACTCCTCGGCAGTCGCGATGGCCTCGCCGAGCATCTCCTCGCCCGCGGCGTTTCGACAGGCCGTGCAGATGTCGAGCGGCAGGTACACGCTCACGTTGGGAAAATCGGTGAGGATGGAGAACCACGTCTCGCGCGTGACATCGCCCACGCAGGCAAGCACGACTTCGTTCTCGCGCGGGACGCGCTTGAGGGCACGCGTACAGGTGACGTAGGCCGTCTCGTGAGCGGTCGCCGCGCGAGCCACGGCGTCGTAAACCTTCTTGGGCTGCAGGCGCGGGCTCACGAACGCCTCCGTGGGACACGATGCCACGCACAGGCCGCACTTGCGGCAGCTGTCGAGCACGTCGATGGCGCCGTCCTCGATCTCGATGGCGTTAACGGGGCACACGTCGATGCACGCGCGGCAGCCGCTCTTGTCGGACTTGCAGGCCAGGCATGGAATGCAGTTCACACGCGGACGTTCCTTGTAATCCGCCGGGTTCCAATGCGGCTTGGAATCGTCCACCGTGCCGATCAGCGCGTCGGTAATGCCGCCGAACGGGTTTTTGAGCGCATCGATGCCCTTGCTGATATCGATAATGTCGTCGAACATGTCGCGCTGCTGAGCCATGCGTATCCCCTTGCGCTCGATTTGCCGAAAAACGCGCCCGCCATCCAGACGGGCGCGTTCACAGCACCATATTGTACTCAGCGCCGACTCACTTCGCGAGAGTTCCAAATGCAGAGGCGCGCCCAAGGTGCCTGCCGTCCGCTACACGCCAAGGCGCGTGCTCGCGAAGAAGCAGATACCGGCGAGCGCCAGCACCACGAGGGCACCGGAGATATCGACGAGCATCCCGCCGATGCCGCGGTGTGCACGCCAGACGCCAAGGCCCTCGGAGCCGCGCCTCCAGGTGCGCCAGAGCAGCACGGCCATACCAGCGATCCCCACGATGTTTTGCAGGAACATCTCGGCGCACAGAAGCGCGATGAGATTCGACACGGCATAGCCCGTGTCCCCCTGCGCGTAATGACGGTAGACGAACCGCAGCAAATACGCCACGAACGGCTGCAGGCACGCGGCGATGAGCGTGATCGATGCGGCGGGGTTCTCGGCGAACGTCGCTTGCAGGCCCTCGGCCGAAAGCCCACCGCCCGTCATGGACAACACCGCGACCGACCCCACCAGCACAAGGCACAGCACGACCTCGACCGTCGTGAAGATGCGCTTCGTGAGCTGCTCACGGCCAGACAAGTTCTCCTCGTCAAGTGCCGGTAGCCACCAAGATTGACGATCGCCGGGGGCATTGGCTTTGCGTGCGCCCGCCGTCTCTCCGTTGCGAGCTACTTGGCCCTGCACGCCCGAGCGCCCCTCGCGCCGAACATCGGCCTTCGTACCAGCCGCCGCAGCCTGCGCCCTCGTCTTCTTCGCCATGCCCAATACATCCTTTCGCCTGCCAACACGCAACCATGCCACCTCAAGGGTTTTTAAGGCTTTCCCAAGTGCCGCAGATCGCCCTGAAAGAGGAGGGCGCACGCCTTGCGAGCGGCGCCCGACGATTGAGGGGCGAGGTGCGGTGCTTGGGGAAGTCGACTACTTGAGCTCGGGCCAGAAGCCCTTGTTGGCCTCGATGAGCTCGTCCAAGATCTGCTTGGCGACCTTGGCGGACGGGATGGTGGCGGAGAGCGTCAGCGCCTGCCACAGCTTCTGGTAGGAGCCCTCGACCCAGGCCTGGACGACGAGCTTCTCGACGGAGACCTGCTGCTCGAGCATGCCCTTCTGCCACCGCGGGACCTTGCCCTGGCAGATCTTCTCGTAGCCGTTGGAGCCCACGATGCAGGGGACCTCGACCATGGCGGTCTCGTCGAAGTTTGACACGGCACCGTCGTTGGGGACGATGAGCAAGAAGCGCTCACCCGTGTTCTCGGCCAAGGCGCAGGCCAGGTCGACGATGTAGGTGGCGTGCGCATCGGCCTCGAAGCCCGCACCCTTGGCGGTACCGGTCTCGATCACCTTGCGGCAGGCGCCGAAGACCTTCTTCTCGCGGCCGTCCATGACCTCGTTGGCGCGGGTGTACTCGGGGTTGGAGGTCTCAACCACATAGTCCGGGAAGGTATAGTACTTGAGGTAGGTGTTCGGGATGGTCTCCGGGTCGAGCGCATAGACGTCCTTGGCCTTGCCGAAGGTGTGGATCCAGGATTCGTCGATATGCTGCTCCTGGCCCTCCTCGTGGCTGATGCCGTCGAGGTAACCGTTCTTGGCCATGTGCTTCTTGATTTCGGGCATGAGGTCGTTGCCCTGCTTGTCAAAGATCTTGGTGAACCAGCCGTAGTGGTTCAGGCCGTAGTAGCTGTACTGCAGGTCGCGGTGATCCTCAAGACCGCACATGACGGCCATCTTGTCCATGAGGTCGATGGGCATGTCGCAGATGTTGATGATCTTGGAGTTCGGGCGCAGCACGCGGCAGGCCTCGGCCACGATGGCGGCCGGGTTGGAGTAGTTGAGCATCCAGGCGTTGGGAGAGTACTTCTCCATGTAGTCGAGGATCTCGATGACGCCGCCGATGGAACGCATGCCGTAGGCGATGCCGCCGGCGCCGCAGGTCTCCTGGCCCACGCATCCGTACTTCAGCGGGATCTTCTCGTCGAGCTCGCGCATGGCGTAGAGGCCCACACGGATGTGGGCGAGGACGAAGTCGATGCCGGTGAATGCCTCCACTGGGTCGGTGGTGTAGGAGAAGTCGAGCTCAGGCGCATTCTCCTTGAAGTAGATCTCGCAGGCCTTGGCCACGATCTCCTGGCGCTCGGCGTTGTTGTCGTAGAAGATGACCTTGTCCACGGGGAAGCGATCGTGCTCCTTGAGGAGCATCAGCGCGATGCCGGGGGTGAAGGTGGAGCCGCCGCCGGCGATGGTTACTGCGTAGCTGGACTTTGCCATGGTTGATCCCTCCTGGATCCGGCCGCCTACCTGTTGTGGGGGCGCCGCCGCGGCACGTGCGACGCCCGGTTGGTACCAAATGGCGTGCCCGGTTGTGCTGGGACGGGCGGCCCCGTGATGGTCGGCGTGTTTTGGGAGACGTAAGGCGTCACTGCCCGGCGTCTGCCCACCCCTTAGAGAAGAGCTTCGAAGCGATCGCGGACCTTGGGCACCTTGAGGCCGATGATGACCTGCATGCCCTTGCCGTTCTTGGTGATGCCGCTCGTACCAATGGACTTGAAGTCGGGATCGTCGGCCACGAGGGTCTCGTCCTTCACGTTGACGCGCAGACGGGTCACGCAGTTGGTCACGTCGACGATGTTGTCCGCACCGCCGAGCAGCTCGAGGACGGCCGCAGCCATGACCGCGTAGGGGTCGGACTCGTCGATCTCGACGCCTACGGCATCGACGAGCTCGCCATTCTTGGCGGCGCGGTACTCGGCCTTGCTGCGGAACTTAACCTCCTCGGCATCATCCTCGCGACCAGGGGTCTTGAAGTCGAACTTGAGGATGAGGAAGCGGAAGACCACAAACCAGATGAGGGTAAAGACGAGGCCGATGGCGAGCGTCATGAGGTACTGCTGCCAGTGATTGGCCATGAGCGGAATGAAGTTCAGCGAGCTGATCTCGATGAGGCCACCGGCGAACACGCCCACGCAGCCGACCATGTTGATAGCCATGGCGAGGAACGCCGTGATGATGCAGTGGACCAGGAACAGCGGCGGGGCGATGAACAGGAAGGTGAACTCGATGGGCTCGGTCACGCCGCAGAAGATCGCGGTGAGGGTAATGGGGATGAGCAGGGAGAGCAGCTCCTTCTTCTTCTCGGGCTTGGCGGTGGCGTAGAAGGCAAGCGCGATGCCCGGGCAACCGAAGATCTTCGACCAGCTGGAACAAGTGAAGGCGGCGTAGGGAGCGAGCTCCTTGAGCGAATCGGTGGATGCGGCGATCTGGGGCAGTGCGGTGGCGAAGGCGGTGTAGATGCCGCCGTCGACCACGGCATTGTCATAATAGAACGGGCTGTACATGAGATGGTGCAGACCGAACGGGATGAGAGCGCGCTCAAGGAAGGCGAACACGCCCACGCCCAAGGTGCCGGTGGTTGCCACGAAGCCCTGGAAGGCACGGATGCCGTCCTGGACATGGGGCCAGCCGAGGCAGGCAAGGAAGGCAACCGGGAGCATCACGAAGAACGTGACGATGTAGACGAAGGTGGAACCGGCAAAGACGCCCAGCCATTCGGGCAGTTCGACCTCGTAGAACTTGTTGTGGATGGCAATCACGATGCCGGAGACAGCGAGAGCGCCGATCATGCCCATGTCGAGCGTCTTGATCGAGGCGATCATGGCAAGTCCGGACGTTCCGCCCACCTCGGCGGCGAAGTCGACACCGAAGAAGCCGCCCCACTGCGAGAGCAGCGTGCTCACGAAGTACTGGAACGTGAGGTAGCCCACAAGAGCTTCCATGCAGCAACGAGCGTTCTGCTTATTGGCGAGGCCAATGGGAAGCGACACGGCGAATAGCAACGGCAGCTGGTTGAAGACGGTCCAACCACCCTGAAGGATGACATTCCAGACGCCGTACCACATGGTGTCGGGTGCGGCGAGAGGCCCAAAGATGACCTCGGTCGTGAAGAGCGTGCCAAATCCGATCACGACGCCCGCGAACGCGAACAGCATGACCGGGGTGAACATCGCACCTCCGAACTTCTGAATCTTCTGCATCATGGCAGGAAGTTCCTTTCCCCTCTCGTGCGTCCCGTCCTTTGCGGGGCGCTACGTGCCACCTGCGCGAACATCCCTTGGCGCCTTTACGGGATTGCTTGTTCGTACAAGTTGTGTGGCATCATAATTGCTTACTTGTTCGTACAAGTCAATTATTGAGAAGGGACCTTCCCTGAACGGTCGGTTTTTACCGGTGAACGTGTTTCCATGCTGATGGTCGACGGCATGCGCGATCGTACACCAGCGCGCCCTGTTGCAGTATCATGTTCGTACAAGCTCAAACAAGGTAAGCTCGCACGGACGTGGGGTCATCATGCCTAAATCGGTCTACCAAGACATCTATCAAGATCTCAAAGGCCGCATCGAATGCGGAGATATTGCGTATGGCGCGTTTTTGCCCTCCGAAAACGAGCTTACGGGCAGGTACAGCTGCTCGCGCAGCTCGGTACGGCGGGCGCTCGCCGAGCTCGCGTCCGACGGCTATGTGCAGTCGCAGCAGGGTAAGGGCGTGCGCGTTATCCGCGACCCCACGCTCGACGTAAGCCGCGGCTACGACGGGCTTGAAACCTTCAACGAGATGGCAGCGCGCCTCAATTTCACGCCGACCACGCGATGCCTGGTACTTGAGGACCTCACGGCAGACGAAGACCTCGCCCGTCTGACGGGCTTTCCTGCAGGAAGCGAGCTCACGCACGTGCTGCGCGTCCGCATCGCCGACGGCAAGGCTCTCTCGACCGACGAAAGCTACTACCTCTCGTCGGTGGTTGAGGGGCTCACGCCCCCGATCGTAGAGGGCGGCATCTATCGTTTTTTAGAGGGGGAGCGCAGAATCAAAATCGCCACAAGCCGCCGCATCATCACCGTTGAAGGCGTAACCGAGCAGGACGAGCGCTGCATCGATCTTGATGGGTTCAACGCCGTCTCGGTTATGCGCAGCCACACATTTGACCTTGAGGGCATCATGGTCGAATACACCGAGACGCGTCAACGGCCCGAGACTTTCTCCCAGTACTCCACCACCATTCGCACGCGATAAGCTGCCGCGTTGGCCCGTCGACCCGTCCGCGAGTCAACCGCACCCCTTCCCACGTGCAACGCCTCCGCATTCCCTACGGAAAACGGGGGCGAGCATGGCTGCAACCGTGGCCAAAGCCACGTGTCATTGCATGCGCTCAAGCACGGTAACCGTATAGTTGTTCCGCTCGTACGGACGATAGAACGTCCTTCCCTCAACCACCTCAAATGCACCGGTCGCCACGAGGTCATCTGCAAGCGACGTGACCTCGTATACGCGTTTTCCTCCGCATTGTCTTCATCAAGCACCACAATAAATCGCCCGGAGGCACTCAGGACCTCCTCGACATGTGCCGCAAACGACATAACGGGCGCGTACACGCGGTACGCGCGGCCGATACCCGTATCGGGGGCAATGACGTCTGCGGCACATCGTCGCACATCACCGCATACGTTCCTGCACACATAATATTACTTGAAATAACGGTGGGCTCACCATCGTTATCGTAGGTGTGCGCCACCGCCTCGAGATAGTCAATCGGCTCATTGTTGAGCTGGGAATACCCGGCGACCACAAAAACCGCCTGGCCATATAGCCCCACAGCGATGAGCGCCGCACAGCCGCAGGCGATTGCACGCACACCCAAAAGCTTTGCCGCAACGATAGAGATGGCCAGCAGCAAAGGCGGCAACGCAACGTAAAAGTAGCGAGCAACAGCTATAGGGGATGCCAGAAGCACCGAAGCAGCCAAGGCGAACGCCACCGTACCTGCATACACTGCAACGCCCCACCAAACGTCGACGGCCCAATCATCCGAGCGCTGCACGCGACAATGGGACCCGCGTGCCATCGGCCTCAATGAAATCATGCAAAACCTGATAAACAGAGAGGCAAGTAGAAGCAGAAGCGCAGCAGCAAGCGCAAGGAACACCAGCGCAACCATTTGGAACATGCCACCGCTCAGACCACGAGCCTCATCGAGCATCTGGGTCGAAACGAGCGGATATACCATCATTTGAGCAAGGCGGGCGGGCGTGAGCTTAATCCAATAAGACGTTGATACCACGGAGAGCTGGTCCAACAGTTTAAGTAACCACGGGGCGTACAAGGCAAGCTGGCATACGGTCGATACCACAAATGCGCCCATGTTGGATTGAGCATTTTCCGACTTTGCCGCAACGCCGCGCAGCAGATGAATCATGAGCAGCAAGTTAATAATGAATGCGGCAATGGCACCAAAATAATGCAAATATGCCGAGGCGAGGCTCGCTAGGGCAAAAAGAACCCAAAGGCGCGTCGGGCGTCGGGCGCCTGCATCGGAAAGCTTTTTGATATGCAGCGCGCACAGGAAACACGCCCCGATCGAAAAAGCAGCCCAAGAATACATGCGAAGCTGCACGGACATTGACGAGGCGTGCGGCAACATAACGGACATCACGGCAAACAGCAGACCGGCAATATCGCCGTAATCCCGTCGAACGACCGTTGCGCCCAGCACGGCGAACAAGAACGTTGGAAGCAACGTGACCACGCGATAGACGATTAAATTCGTTCCAAAAATTACGTTCACCAGATGGAGCATCCAGTAGTACAGCACAGGGTGAACGTCCAAAGCACCAATGTCCCAAATCTCCGCAAACGAGTGGGTCGCCATAGCGACTGAGAAGCTCTCGTCAAACCACAATTCGTTAGTAAAGGCTCCCGTAAGCAGAAATGCGGCGCTCAATACAAGCAGTACAGGCCAAATGATGGAGGGGGGGGGTGGAACAAGGCCGGGGCTCTTCGTGCGCACCATTTCGCATCCAATCGCTCGATAAACACCTCGAGCTATTGTATACCTGCGTACAGGATTGAACATGACGAGGGGCGCCCGATATGTGTCGACCATGCAAGACAATAGTGGCTGTTTTGTCTTTCATAGTCGCCACGCATGCATGGGCGGTAAAACGATCATGCACCATTGCGCCTTCGACACAGAAACCCGCGCGCGGTTCTTGACCTGCGGCAGCTCAGGGTCAAGCCAGTCGTCGCTCATGTAGACCGTCTTGCCGTCGAGCTCGCACTCGTACCAATCGGTGCCAAGAACCTTGCCGGTCACGTGGACCGCGATGCAAAAAAGGATCCGCCCTCAATGGACGGATCCTTTTTGACTAAACGCGACGCTTGCGAGCACGTGCGCCGGCTATTGTCGTTGCGACACCGACAGCCACGCCACCTGCAACCATCAGCGTCGAGGCATCGCCCGTTTGGGGCAGGCCTCCCTGGGGCTTCTGCTCGGGCTTTGGCGTGGGTTTGGGGTCGGTCGGTTTCTCGGACGGTTCGTCCGGCGTCGATGCCTTGGTCCACTTGGCACTCAGCACCAGATCGCCCTCAATCGGCCTGCTGGAATCGAACGCGGTGCCGTCCTCATAGAACCAGCCCTCAAAGACCCAGCCCTCGCGAGTGAGCACGGGAAGTTCCTCGGAGAGCTCGCCATCCACCACGTCAATGGTCTTGTGAAGCTCACCATCAAGCATAAGCTTGATCGTGTAGACCGTCGGTTCGGGCTCGGGCTCCGGATCGGGATCCACCGGCGGCTCCTCGGAGCCATCACCAATGGCCACGATCGTAAAGGAGTGCGGGGCGAGCTCAAGCTCATGCGTGGCACCCGTTGCCTCCTCGGTGCGCTCCTCAATCGCCACGTTATCGGGATTGTCGAGGTCGTTCTCCTGGTAGAAGGTATCACCGGAAAGCGTCTTGATCTCGAGCGTCTTACCTGTGAGATCCAAGCCGTTCACGGCGAGCGTGACCTTCTGCGACAGCGTGGCATCGGCGCCGGCGGTCTCGACGTCATTCAGGCCCAGGTTGACGATGGCGATGTACACGGTGCCGTTCTCGTCGGTCGAGGCCATGACGGAATGCTGGGATACACCGTTGGAGAGCGTTCCTTCGTTCGAAAGCGACGTGCCCACCATCTTGGAGCCAAAGCTGCCATTCAGCATCTGGAAGATGTGCGCGCTCGGCGTGGAGAAGAACTTGAACTCGCCGGTTCCGTCCTTCTGGTTGTCCAGGTTGCCCTGGGCAACGGCCTGGATAACGGCTTGCTGGGTGGGGCCAAGCGAGTCGGCGCCGCTGGAATAGTAGTCCACCAGGCAGTGCTTTTGAATGTAGGGGCTCCCCTGCTCGGCATACTCCATGATGGCACGGGCGATGTAGAGTGCATGCGTCTGCGAACGGACCATGGTATTGGTCGAGCGGAAGATGCCGTACTCCGAAATGACCGGCACCTTGGTGTTGTCGCCCGTCACACGGCGCATGTAGTCGACATGCTTCTGCACGTTGTTGGCAACACCGTCACCCAAGCGCATGACGTCGAGGTACCACTGCGTCTTGTTCTCAACCGTGGGAGTGTTGTCGTTGTTGGCGGGATTTCCCACCTTGTTGGTGTAGGGATGCACGGCCATGCCGTCGTAGAGGCGTCGGCGTTCTTCTCGTGCATCTTGTCGACGAAATTGTCGGCCTCCCACGAGGTGTAGATCTCGATCTCGTCCTGGGTTCCGGCATCTTTGTTGATCTGATCCATGGTGCTGCGCATGGCTTGGGAGATATCGATGAAGCCATCGCGGGCAACCTGATAGTCGACCTTGATCTGCTTGCCCTTCCCGGGAATCGCGCCATGCTCGCCATCGCCGAAGGTGAAGAAGCCGGTGGTCATGTCGAGCTGGTAAACCTTGTCGCCTGGCTTGGCGGACTTGATGTTGTCGACGGGGCTCCAAAGCTCATCGTCCACGTAAACCTTGACGGAGTCCTTCACGACCGCGTCACGAGCCTTGCCGCTCTCATCGGTGCGCGGGATAAGCGCGTAGCGGCAGGCGAATTCCTGGTTCTTCTCACCCGTGGAGTAAGACTTGGCGACGTTCCAATCGCCACGAATGACGGCGTACTGCTTGTTGAAGGTCGCGGTGCCACCGTCCACATAGCCCTCAAGGGCACCACCGTTGACGTTGGGCATCCAATACTGCTGCGAGGCAGTGCCGTCATCGCCGCCCTGGTTGTTCTCATTGCCGATCTCGAAATAACGGATGCCGAAGGGTTCGGGATGGCCGAGCTCAGCGCGCTTATCGGCCCAAGCAACACCACCATTGGGGTTGGTACCCTGCTCGGCGTTCAGGAACTCGACCATGTCGGCGGCGTCGAGCGCGTCACCGCGGCCGATGCCGTAGACCATGATGATCTCGGAGTTCATCTGCTCCGCGAACTCTGCGACCTCGAGCAGGCCGAACGCAGGTATAAAGCCCGCCTGGCCCTGGTTGTTATAGAAGCCGTGGATCTGCGGGGTGCGCTCAATCTCTTTGGTGATGGGATCGAGGTCGCCAATGGACTCGGTCCACACGTAGTTATTGGAGATCGTGCCGCCCGGGTAGCGCAGGGAGCCAAAGCCCGCCTGCTTGTAGAGCGCGGCGAAGTCGTCCTTAACGGTGCCGTCCGCGTTCACGGTGCCATAGCCGTAGTTGGAATACCGATGGTTGATGCCAAAGAGCGAATCGTCGATGGCGCGGCCCACGACGGACGGGTCAACGGTGATCGTCGCGCCCAGCGCGCGCACGGCGGCGACCGAAGCGGCCAGCTCGGCCTTGGCAGCCTTCATGGCCTCGACGTCCTTGCCCTCTATGGCAGCATTCGCCTTGTCGATAGCGACCTTGAGAGACTGGTACTCGGCAGCGTCCTTGGTAGAGGCGTCGTCGTAAAGCTTTTGCGCAGCTTCGACATCGCGCGCGAGCTCGTCGCGATGGTGATGTCGCCGTACGAGGCATAGAGCTGTTTGACCTGCTGCTCGGTCAGGGCGCTATCGAAGACGCACAGCTCGTCGATTTTCCCTTGGAAGCGGGACATATCATTGGGGTTCTTGTGCTCGCCGATGAGAAGGTCCATCATGCCAGCGGGCAACGTCTCGGTCCACGTACCGGAACCGTTCTTCTCGCCGTTCACATAGAGCGTGACATTCTTGGGATCGCCCGTCTTGGTGAGAACGAGATGCTCCCAACTTCCGCGCTTGGGATCCGAACCCAAGCTGCTGTCTACCTTGCCAACAAAAGGAAACGAACTCACCATCGGCACGCTGGTACAGAAGCGTGCGCCCCTCGCCTGCAAACTGGAGAATGGCGGTCTTGGCGCCAGGCGCGCTGTCCTCCGACTTCAGCCACATGGAGATGCTGTACACCTTTTGCGAGTCGACCGCCTGGGCAACCTTGACGCCAAAATCCTTGCTCTTATCGGCCAAGTTGAGCGAATTGCCGAGCGCGGTCATATCGCTCGCCTCGACCTTTGCGCCCTCGCCGCTTACCGTCAGCTTGAGGTCCTTCTTGGTGCCCTCGTTGACGTAGGTGCCGTCCTCGCTCTTCTTTTCAAACGACCAGTAACCTTGGGCGGTCTGAGGCGTCACCGTTTGGTCGGCGATCGCCGGAGGAGCCGCAAACACGCACGTCGCCGTGACAGCCGCGCCCGCGAGCGCGTAGGCGATCACATGACGCGGGCGCCTCAAGACGTTGCGAAATAACGGACGCCCCGCCATCTCGAAGCTCTGCCTTCTTCCCATCTGTCTCCCATCAACCTTGCTGCATGCGCAGCCCAGCATATCCGGCCCAATGTAACGAACATTTTCGAACATTATGTCCGCATTTCGATTAACGGTCGGTAATTCCATCGCAACGGTAGGTTGAAATGGAGGGAGTTTATTGTGTTGGAATTAATGGTGTTTTAAATCAAGGCAGCACATGGGGAATGCGCAACAAGAGATAGATGCGCGACATTAGATTGTTCAAACCAATCGAACATCTTCAAACACATAGAACCCCCTCTCCATGTCAAGAGGAGGGCACCTCGTGAATCGTTCGCCTACCATTCTGTCGAGTATACTGGACAAGACGATCCCGTTTAAAATGCCGACGAACATGACGAAGCCGCCCCGTTCTCAAGTAACGACGCGCAAGATGTGGGGTGAAACGCTGGGGGCACAAACACCCTCCCCCACCACAGCCCATACAAGGCCGTAAACGCAGGAATCCCCCGCGATCCCAAAGCGCGACTTCTGAGCGGCATTGCCGCGAAGCTGAGCGCGTGGGACCGCCGGGGGATTCCGGTGGGAGTTTTAGGCCTTACGGCTTAGTACATGCCACCGCTGGGCACCCGCGGTAGCAGCCGCGATGGCATCCTCGAGCTGGGTGTTCTTCGGCACGGTCGGTGACGGTGGCCTCGGTGATGAGGATGAGGCTCGCCACGGAGGCGGCGTTCTGCAGGGTGGTGCGGGTGACCTTGACCGGGTCGAGCACGCCCATGTCGATCATGTTGCCCCACTCGCCGTTGGCGGAGTTCAGGCCCTCGCCCGCGGGGAGCTCGGAAACCTTGTCCACGATGACGGCGCCCTCGTAACCGGCGTTCTTGGCAATGGTGGCCACGGGAGCGGTCAGCGCCTTCTTGATGATGTCGATACCGATCTGCTCCTCGGGGTCGGAGACCTCGAGACCCTCAAGCGCGGGCAGGGCGTCCATAAAGGCGACACCGCCGCCAGCGACGATGCCCTCCTCAACGGCCGCGCGGGTAGCCTGCAGGGCGTCCTCGACGCGGTGCTTGATCTCCTTGAGCTCGGTCTCGGTAGCGGCACCGACCTTGATGACGGCAACGCCGCCGGAGAGCTTGGCAAGGCGCTCCTGGAGCTTCTCACGGTCGAACTCGGAGTCGGTGTGCTCCATCTCGCCCTTGATGGCGGCAACGCGATCGGCGATGGCGTCCTTGGAGCCGGCACCGTCGACGATGGTGGTGTTGTCCTTGGTGATGGTCACGCTCTTGGCGGTACCGAGCATGTCGGCGGTGATGTCGGCGACCTTGATGCCGAGCTCGTCGAGGGCAGCCTGGCCACCGGTAAGGACGGCGATGTCCTCGAGCATGCGCTTGCGACGGTCACCGTAACCAGGAGCCTTCACGGCGCAGACGTTGAGAGCGCCGCGGATCTTGTTCAGGACGAGCGTGGGCAGAGCCTCGCCGTCGATGTCCTCGGCAATGATGAGCAGACCCTTGCCGGCGCGGGAGACGGCCTCGAGCACGGGCATGATGTCCTGCACGTTGGAGATCTTCTGGTCGGTGATGAGGATGTAGGGATCCTTCATCACGGCCTCCATGCGGTCGTTGTCCGTGACGAAGTACGCGGAGACGTAGCCCTTATCGAACTGCATGCCCTCGACGGTGTCGATGGTGATATCGAAGGTCTGGGAGTCCTCGACGGTGATGACGCCGTCCTTGCCCACGACATCCATGGCGTCGGCAATCTTGGCGCCGACCTCGGGGTCGCCGGCGGAGATGGTGCCGACGGACGCGATCTGCTCCTTGGTCTCGACCGGCTTGGCGAGGGCCTTCATCTCGGCGACGGCGGCGTTGACAGCCTTGTCGATACCACGACGGATGGCGAGCGGGTTGGCGCCGGCTGCGACGTTCTTGAGGCCGTCGTTGACGATGGCCTGGGCCAGCAGCGTGGCGGTGGTGGTGCCGTCACCCACGGTGTCGTTGGTCTTGGTGGCAACCTCCTTCACCAGCTGAGCGCCCATGTTCTCGATGTTATCCTCGAGCTCGATCTCCTTGGCGACGGAGACGCCGTCGTGGTGATGGTGGGAGCGCCGAAGGAGCGCTGCAGTGCCACATAGCGGCCCTTGGGGCCCATGGTAACGGTCACGGCGTCTGCCAGGGTGTTGACGCCCTTGGCGAGCTTGGCGCGAGCGTCAGAGTCGAACGTAATGTTCTTTGCCATTGTTCAATCCTCCAAATGAGTGAAGTTGGATGCCGCCTGCGGCTGAGTCGCGCGCCGCAGCGGCGAGAACGAGTACCACGCCTCAATTTAGGGACAGGCACTAAATTGAGGTCCGGAGATGCTACTCGACGACGGCGTAGATGTCGTCGGCGCGCATGAGGAGGTAGTCCTCACCGTCGACCTTGATCTCGTTGCCACCGAACTTGCCGTAGATGACAACATCGCCCTCGTGAACGTCGAGCGGCAGGCGCTCGCCCTTGTCGTTGAGCTTGCCGGCGCCCACGGCGACGACGGTGCCGCGCTGCGGCTTCTCCTGGGCGTTGCTGGCGATGTACAGACCAGAAGCGGTCTTCTGCTCAGCAGCGTCGGGCTTGATCAGAACGCGATCTGCAAGCGGCTTCAAAGACATGTTCGTCTCCTCCTTTGCTGGCACCCCGGCTCCACGCCAAGGCCCATGCGGTTTATGTACGCGATGAATAGTACCCAGCTTCCAGAAGTTATACAACACGACTTCAAAAATCTTATAAACCGGCACTTAGATTTCCTGAGCGCTCATTGGGTATCGCAAAGACGCGATCGAGCATCGATTGCTTTCCGGACGTCTGAAGGCGTTTTAGGACATTTTGACCCCATTTCCGGACATTGTCCGCAAATGTCCGGAAACGGGACGTGGATGTCCGCAAAGGCGTGCATCTTGCCGATGAACCCCAGTTGCCCACCGCTAGCTAACCGTTCACGAGCATGGACAATCCATGCAGAACACCTCGGCAACCGCTACCGCTCGTAGACCCGTTGACCACCCACGTAGGTGACAAGCACCTGCGCAGATTGGATCTCCTCCGGGTCGCACACGGTGATGTCGCGGTCCAGCACTACGAAGTCAGCCAGGTAGCCGGGCGCAATTTGACCGAGCTCGTGCTCGCGGCCCACCGCCGCGGCGCTGCCTGCAGTGTAGATGCGCAGCGCGTCTGCGGCACTGATGCGCTCGCTCGGCAGCCAGCCGCCCGAAGGTTCATGGGTAAACGGATCCTGACGCGTAACGGCACAATAGAGCACATCCATGCTGGTCACGGCCGTGATGGGTGAATCAGTGCCAAAAGCTTGCTCAACGCCACGCGCTGTGTACGTCGCGAATGGCCACATGATGCGGCTGCGTTCGGGGCCGAGGTCGCGCTCGGGACCACCCGGGTCGAGGGTGATGTGCCCAGGTTGCGAGCTTGCCAGCACGCCAAGATCTGCCAGGCGGTCGATGTCCTCGGGCAGGAGGTTCTCTAGGTGCTCAAGGGTGTTGCGGCCCTGCATAGAAGCACCGTACCAAGCCAGCGCCTCCTCAAAGATGTCGAGGGCCTCGTGAATGGCGCGGTCACCGATGGTGTGAATGCGCACGGAATGACCGCGCTCGGCAGCCGCCAGCACCAGCTCGCGCATATGGTCCGTGGGCACCGTGGGACGCCCACAGTCGCCGTCGAAGCGCGCGTTCGTGTAGGGCTCGGTCAGCCACGCGGTATGTTGGCTGCTCACGCCGTCGAAGAACTGTTTGAAACCCGGGGCACGCAGCAACGGGAACTCATCACCCGCGTAACGGTCCTGCAGATCCTCCAGGCGCGACTGGTCGTCGAGCAGCGTGGGGTACATATGCACGCGCAAGGTGAGTTTGCCCTCGCGCGAGAGTTTCTCGTATACGTCGTCGCGAATGAAATCGCAGCCGGGGTGCGGCATGAGGGCCATATCGCAGATCGATGTGATTCCCTGCTCCGCCATGCGAGTCATCTGGTCCTCGTAGGCGCGGGCGATGTCGTCCTCGGTGAGCCACTCAAGGCACCGCGGGAGCAGCTCCATGGCAGCAGCCTCGCGGATGATGCCCGTGAGTTCGCCGTTCTCGTCGCGGTCGTAGCTGCCGCCTTGCGGGGGCACGGAATCGCGGGTCACGCCGAGGGCCTCGAGGGCGCAGGTGTTCATCCACAGCGTATGGCCATCACCCGAGTACATAACGCACGGGCGGGTGGGAAATGCCTCATCGAGCGAGCGCTTGGTGGGCGGTACGGGCGGATCCCAACGGTAATCGCGCCAGCCCTGCGTGACCACCCAGGCGTGATTGGGCAGCCCAGCGGCGAACTCGACGGTGCGCGCCACGAGTTCAGCCTCGCTTTCGCCCATGTGCATGAGCAAGTACGGGGATGCTCCAAGTGCCGTGTGGAAGAAGTGCAGGTGGGCATCGTGGAATCCGGGGCAGATGAAGGCATCGCCGAAGTCGAGCACCGGCGTGCCCGGCGCGCAGGCGGCGATGACATCTGCGGGCGTTCCCATGAACTCGATGCGATCGCCCACAACGGCAAACGCCAGGGGGCGAGCCGCGTCATCACCCACCGCGCTCGTAAAGACCCGCTTGGACGTAACGATGTAATCGACGTGCCCAAACCCCATCACATGCTCCCCTCAAAAGGCGTTGCCATCTAGGCAAGATTGTTGAACCTGCGCCGCAAAAGCACAAGACATAGTTACGAGAGGCAGGCTCGATGGTGTTCGTGAGACCTGATGCTGAATGAATCCCTTGAAGTAAAATGTCATAACTTTTGATGCATCTTTCCGTCTTCTACGCTCTTCCGCCACCTGTGGTTTACAGCCATCTCACCGCACACTTATTGTTGCAGCAGATATAGCAATTTACTTCAAGGGATTTTTCATCATCAACCACAGAATCAATCCGAAAACGCGCTTTAGCATTTCGCCCAGCACCGATGACTTGTACGCATACAAAAACAGGTCAGATGCACGAAGCATCTGACCTGCTGATTTCGATGGAGCCAGCGACCGGGCTCGAACCGGTGACCCCCGCTTTACGAGAGCGGTGCTCTGCCAACTGAGCTACGCTGGCGGTTCCATGCGCGATACGGCATGACCATACCGACGGTTGTTTATAGTACGTGGAAACCGTCGGCGACGCAAGCCCCTAGTGCCGCTTCCTAGAAAAATCTGCCATTGCATTGCAAGTCGCGAATACGGCGCAGGAAGTGTCGAGACCAGCGACCCGCATCAGTGGCAAGCAGGCCCAAAGCCTAGGACACACACTGGAGGCAAACCGCACCGCGACCCGGGGAAACGCTACATGCGTGCGAGCACACCGAGGGCGAGTGCCTGCATGGCATCAGCGGCGGCATCCGCCGCCTCGAGCACTTCGGCATGCCCACCACCCGGACAACCCGCTTTATTGGTCACGAGCGTGATGCCGAGCACCTCCATGCCCAGCGCACGTGCCATAATCGTCTCGCACACCGTGGACATACCCACGTAATCGGCACCGAGCGCACCCAGCATACGGATCTCTGCCGGCGTCTCATAGTTGGGACCCAGCAAGCCGGCATACGTACCTTCCGCGAGCTCCATTCCCAGCTCCGCCGCCGCCTCGCGCGCCAAGCCGGAGAGATACGAAGAATACGCGCCCGCCATGGAAACGAAGGGGCTATCGAGTCCGGCTGCCGCCACGCCAGCGGGCGTTGCAAGTGGATTGCGCCCCGTGAGGTTCAGCTGGTCGCTGATAATGCCGACCGTTCCCGGCGCGATGTCGCCAACCGCGCCCGAAGCACAGCTCAAGACAATGCTGCGGCATCCCAGTTTATGGGCATGACGAACCAGGGACGTCACCTGAAGGGCATCGTACCCTTGATACATATGGACACGACCGGGATACACGACCACCGGAACGCCATCGAGCTCACCCACGAGCACCGTGAAACGATGGCCCTCAACGGGAATCGCCTCGGCGGGAAATCCGTCGATGTCGCTGTACGGGATATGACGCACAACGCGCACCCGCTCGCCCAAAGAGCCAAGGCCGCTGCCCAGCACAATCGCCACGGGATGCTCCATAGTGGGCTTGCAATGTGCCGCCATCTTCTCAAACGTCTCGCTCATGCGTCGTCCTTTCTTCTTGCCCGATGAAGACGCGGAGACCATGAATGCATGGCCGGAACCGCGATCTTGCAACCGCGCGCTTACCTTGGGAACCATATGCCCAGCATAGCAAGATGCCCGGCGACCGCCTCGGGCAAACCCGTGAGCGGCGCGCGGGCATCCGGGCGGTCATATAAAGGCTCTACATCTAAGCGAACAGACCATAGAGCGTGATATTCGCCTTGGCAAACAGGCCATTTACGTACACGGTCCAATCCTGGTTGGCGCTAGAGGCCTCAGTCGCGTAATCCTGATACGCGGCGGCGTAGGCCTTCTGCGCCTGCTCATAGGTGGCAGTCTGACCGTCAAAGTCGTCCCCGCTGAACGCCGTGGCGTACGTACCGTCGGAGTCGGCCCAGGTGCCAGCCTCCTCATCCCATTCATCTCCCGCGAGGTCGAGGATATAGGCGGCGTAGTCAGCGGTCGCCGTCGTGCTATCGCCGTCCGCCGGCTCCTCGGGAGCAGTTGGAGCGGTGGGAGCATTCTTCACGATGGTGCCGTAGAGCTTTTGAATGGTCGCCTGCTGGCGAACAATGTCCTGGGCCTGCTCCTCCGTGACCTGATACTGGCTCGCAATCGTCTCGAAATCGGAGGTGCCCAGGGACTGCTCGGCAGCCGCGGCGAGCTCAGAGTCGTCGATGGTCAGGCCCTGCTTCTCAGCTGCCGCAAGGAGCACCTGGTTGCGGGCATAGGAGAGGATGACCTCGGCAGAAGGCGCAGGGTAGCGTCGTCATCGCCCTTGACGCTATCGAGGCTGTACTGGCTCTCGATGGCCTCGCGGGCAGAGACTTGTGGGTGCTGCCGTCGATGGTCCAGGCGGCGACGGTGGTGTCGAGCTGGTCTTCGGTGAGCGTGGCGGAACCCGTCCCCTTCTGCCCGAATCCACCCGAGCCAATCACATAGCCCACGATGGCGGCGGCGACCACGGCAATAACGGCTAGGGCGATATAGAGCTTATGATGCTTACCCGGACCGCCCGCAGATCCATTCGTCGTGGAGACGCCGTCGGAATCCGCATCGAGCTCACGTCCGCATCCTCATCGGCGGCATCGAGCAGCTCGGGGTCGGCTTCGAGCTCGCGCTCGGCCTCCGCCGCCGCGGTCTTGCCCGAGATGTCCTCTGCAGTCGGACCGTTGTGCAGCTCCACGAACGGACCATCCGCCTCCGGCTTCGGCCCCTCGCCCTGACCAATGACCTCGATGCCGTCGATGTACTCGTTATCTTCGGAATCGTCCTTCTTCATAACCAGACCCATGCGGTCCGCTCCCTTCTATCGATGCGATGTATTACGAAATATGCGAAATGACGGCGTCGGCGTACGCCTGCGTCCCCACGGCTCCCTCGGTGCTGCCGGTGAGCGCGCGCTGCACGTCACCCGTAACCTGCGTGCCCTCGGCAAGCGTGGCGCGAACGGCGGCGCGGATCTTCTCGGCGGCCTCGCCCTCTCCCAGATGATCGAGCATCATCGCGGCGGAGAGAATCTCAGCCGTGGGGTTGGCGATATCCTTGCCGGCGATATCGGGTGCGCTGCCATGCGTGGGCTCAAAGATGGCAGCCTCGGTGCCGATATTGGCACCCGGGGCCATGCCGAGGCCACCCACCAGCCGGCGCACAGGTCGCTCACGATGTCACCGTAGAGGTTGAGGCACACGAGCACGTCGAAATCGTGCGGCTCCTGGACGAGGCCCATGCACGTCGCGTCGACGATCTTGTCGTTGAACTCGATATCGGGGTAGCGCTCGGCCACCTCGCGCGCGATGCGCAGGTACAGGCCGTCGGTCGCCTTCATGATGTTGGCCTTGTGCACGCACGTGACCTTCTTGCGGCCACAGCGACGGGCGTATTCGAAGGCGTATTCCACGATGCGCTTGCAGCGCGCGATGGAGATCGGCTTGATGGAGATGGCGGAATCGGGAGCGAACGTCTTCTGACCGGAGGCCTCTACGAGCTCGCTCAGCTTCTGCACCTCGAGAGCACCCTCGTCAAACTCGATGCCCGCATAAAGGTCCTCGGTGTTCTCACGTACGATAACAAGGTCGACGTCGCGGTAGCGCGAGCCGTCGCCGGGCTGCGACAGGCAGGGGCGCACACAAGCGTACAGGTCGAACTCCTTGCGCAGGGCGACGTTGACGCTGCGGAAACCGTGCCCACGGGAGTGGTGATGGGCCCCTTGATGGCGACCTTGGTGGCGCGCACCGCCTCGAGGACGTGCTCGGGCAGCGGGGTGCCAAACTCATCCATCACACCGGCGCCGGCGTTCTGCACATTCCAATTGATCTGAACGCCAGTCGCCTCGACCACGCGGCGCATGGCGCTCGTGATCTCGGGGCCGATACCGTCACCGGGAATCAACACAACATCGTGGGCCATGGTCTACTCCTCGTCCTCATCGTCGGCTTCGCTCTTCTTGGCACGAACCTTTTTCTGCGGGTTGTCGAGCTTGAAGCGCTTAACCAGCGCGTCGTATATCTCGCGCGAGCGCACGCGCAGATAGCTCCCCTTGCCGTTCTCGGCATCGAACTGCAGGCGACCGGCGAGCTCGGCGGCGACGGTACCGGCGATTTGCCCGTGTGCAAAGGCGAACAACAGGGCGAGCATGTCGCGGTACTCAAGGTCACCGTGGTAGCACTGGATCGCCTCGTCAATGATGGGCCAGACCTTCTCGGAACGACGGCGCTCCGTAGCGCCCCACACCGTCAGGAAGCGGAAAGCGGACAAGCGTAGAGGAGCGGAGATCTCGTCGAACAGGGCCGACTCGGCGCCCTCGTAGGCGGCTCCGCACTCCTTTGCGTGCTCGGGGGCGAGCAGGGTCAATGCGTCGAGAATCTCCCAACGGGTCTGAGCCTCCGGGCGGTACAGCGCGTCGATGAGCTGCTCAATGCAGGGCACAAGGAGTGCGGGGTCGCGCTGGGCGAGCAGGTTGACCACACGGGCGGCAAGCTGTCGCGTACGACGGCTCGAGCTCGACAGGTCCTCAATGAGGGCGGAGAGGCGTCGGCGCTCCCTCGACGCTTGCAAGGCGCGCGGCCTCCTCGGGGTCAGTTCGACGACGGAATCTTCTGCCATGTGCATACCTCGTATCTTTCTTATCCAACTAACGCGACACTATCAAAAGCGCAGAGCGCTTATTCGACGGGTGGAACGGCCCCTTCTTGTCGACCGAGATGAGGTCGGGCCCGCCTCGCCAGTCTTGCGACGGCGACGATACGCCTCGCCGTTACCCTTCTCGGCAACCTTGCGATGACGGCGGTTGACATCCATAAAGTTATCAAGCCACTTCCAGGGACCGACGGACTCGCCAAAACCCATCTTGAGCCCAGCGATTGCCCCCGCGAGCACACCCATGGCGCACACCTGGATAAGCGGTACCGCGACGAGGGTCACCAAGAGCACCACGCCCACGAGCATCCCGAGATTGCAGAGCCAGTAGGCCTTGGCAGTGACGATGCGCTTGCCCCAGCCGTCTCCGAGCAAGAAGCCGATGTAGACGGCAAAGCCGAACACCAATACGTTGACGATGGCGAATGCCCAATCTGCCGGCATCTTCACCTACTCCTCGTGGTGGCCGTGGCCGCACTGGCACTCGTGGCCCTCACCATGGCCGTGACCCTCGCCGCCGCAGCAGCACTCGTGGCCGTGCCCCTCGTGATCGTGATCGCAGCCGCAATCACAGCCCTCGTCGTGCTCGTGGGCTGCCGTGTAGAGCGACCAGTCCAGACCAGCGGCAACGGCATCCGCCTCCTCCTGGTACAGCAGGGTGATCGCCTGGGTGCCCATGCGCCCGCCACCGATCGCGTCGAGCATATCGTAGAGGGTGAAGGCGGTGTCGGCGCCGGGAAGCGCGAGCTCCTTCTCCTCGGCGACCGAGAGGGCAAGGCCCAGATCCTTAAGGAAGTGCTCCACCAGGAAGCCGGGCTTGTAGTCACCATCGAGCGCCTTGGGGGCAAGAGCCATCATGGCACCGGTGCTACCGGTACCGGAGCAGATCATCTCGCGGACCTGTTCGACGTCGAGGTCGTTCTGCTGCGCGAAGGACAGCGCGTCGGCCATGCCCACCATGGAGCTGGCAAGTGCGACCTGGTTGGAGAGCTTTGCGGCCTGGCCCTTACCCGCGCCGCCAAAGCAGAAAATCTTGCTGGTGAAGGTCTCAAGCACCGCGCGAACGGGCTCGATGTCGCGTTCGGTTGCGCCGACGATGGCCGTGAGGGTGCCGGCGAGCGCGCCGCCCTCCCCTCCCGTCACGGGGCAGTCAAAGGCGTGCTTGCCGCAGACCTCGGCGGCCCCGGCGATATCGCGGGCGAGTTCGGGCGCGCTCGTGGTGAGGTCGATGAGGTACGCCCCGTCCTTGGCGGTCGCAAGCAGACCGTCGCCGGCGAGGTAGATCTCCTCAACATCGGTGGGGAAGCCGACCATGGTGAAAACGACATCTGCATCCTTGGCCGCCTCGGCCGGGGAATCCGCCCATGTGGCTCCCTTGGCAATGAGACCTTCTGCCTTGGCCTTGGTGCGGTTGAAAACGGTGAGCGGATAGCCGGCATCCATAATGTGGCCGGCAATGGGCGCGCCCATGATACCGGTACCAATGAACGCGACCTTGAGTTTCTTAGACATATCTCGACTCCTTCACAGGGCTGTCTTCAACAATGTTTTGTGTGTGCCATTTGGGGATAGTGGCGAGGGCTACTCGCCGCGAACGCGGTTGGCAATACGGTCGGTGAGCGATATCTTCTCGGCGCGGTTCTTGCCCCAAAAGACGAGTGCCACCATG
>ENA-OPZN01000086-OPZN01000086.1-human-gut-metagenome-genome-assembly--contig:-NODE-86-length-36927-cov-6.420027_pt1 | contig 36927 bp, 24 predicted proteins | sample MGYA00242483_ERZ504503 | MGnify/ENA primary metagenome ERZ504503 (study PRJEB26092, sample SAMD00036285) | human gut metagenome | host: Homo sapiens | study: EMG produced TPA metagenomics assembly of... | reverse complement strand
AAAGAAAACAATGGGGGGTGTACCCCTACGGATATACCCCCATCTTCTATTTGGCAATCAGTCTGTTTGTTTACTCTTCTGATCCGCGAACTAGCTGGATTTTGTGTATTGCAACTTTCTGTCCCCTAATAGTAAGCGACTTTATTCCAAGTCCCTCTCTATTTTCTCTAAGCTCTAACAATTTTGGCATATATTCTCATCAACAGCAATTTCAGCTACACCATCCCCTTCTGTCTCTATTGGCTTGTTAAAAATTACAGCCTCATCACCTTGTGGTTCTGGCACTCCTTCAAAATATGCACCTTTAGAAGCACTAACGTAAGTAACTTTAATAATATCCCCTGGTTTTAAAGAAGCAGGAACTCCCATCTTTAAAGTGCCATAGTCCAACCAACAATCACCATCATTCTCTTTTCCTATCTCTTCTTGCTCAATCATATGGCACCATAGCAAATTAGAATAATCACTTTCTTTATCAGTATTCGGCACCAATTCAATGCGGTTTAATTGTAAAGACAATTCACTCCAATCCTTTACAAAAATCATTTCCCCATTATTTACAGCTACTTCATCACACATTGAACGAGTCACAACATTTATCAAACTATGACTATTAATATCAAACGAACCTAAACTTTGATTAAAATGCATACGCAAAGTCCCTAACCACAATAACTCAGCTTGGGATTCTTCAGTTACCCCTTCATCGAAATAGCACCGCAAAATGGCACCTGGAGTAAGCATCTTTAATTGTTGGTCACTAAGTTTAATACGCGCCATAATCGGCCTATAGCCTGCATTTTCTAATCCTTCCTCGCCAGCAATTCCGTTTCCGGCTGTTCCATTACCAGTCCAAAGCGTAATAGGTAAACCAATACTTTCATTCGTATAAACCGAAACTTTCGTCAAAGTAATGCCCGTATTTTCCGAAGAAACCGAGATACCCGTAGTATTCTTTCCGACCGCAATCAGAATCGTGCCGCTTGCCTTTCCTGCCGGCAAGGAATATGGTTTGCCAGAGATTGAGATGGCTGCTCCATCTGCAGCTTCTTCTATTGTATATTCCAGACTATATACATCATTCGCATCAAGCATGCCCTCAAATTCGCCGATTTCCGTTGCGGTACTGTTCAACGCAACATTTGTTGCCAACTCATAAGCCGTCTTTCCCGTCACTTCAAACTGTTCTCCTTCACCGAAAATCCAGCCGGATTCCACTTTATCATCCCAATCGGTTACATCAGCCGAAACCTGAGTTGGCTGACCCGGAGAAACCGCTCCGTTCGAGTTGATGGTGGCAGAGAAAGCAATCCGCTTTCCTATCTCGAACACATAAGCGTCCACCGGACAAGGATAGTCATTTCCTTTATAAGTAATCGTAATGATTCTTCCCTGCATCGCTTCCGAAGGCATCACGATGGTCTGGTACTGGCCGGTTATGCTCGAATTGCTTGCGAACTGGAGCTCCTGATCGGCAGCACCCGTTGTGGCCACGGTTCCGTCCGCAAGGTTCAGCGTACCGGTAGTCTGCTGGTTGTTGATTTTCACTTGCGCGCCGGAAATGCCGTTTCCTTTCTCGTCATAAATCTGCATCACCACTTTCACCAGTTTGTGGCTGAAGTTCAGGTTTACGTTCTTTTCGCCAACATCGCTTGTATTCTTTGCATACATCACGTCGTTCTCGCTCAGGGAAGCATCTTTCTCTGTAGAGAGGGTGATTTTATAGATACCGTTCGCCACGGCATCGGCCTTATACGGATAGACCCCCACAAAGTCAGCCGTAGCCGCACCGCCCGCCATTCCCCAAGTCACCGGATTCTGGGAAGTAAAGGCGGAACCGTCTTCCGTGACATACTGCACATTGACCGCGCTCGTAAGGGCTTCGTCTGCATACATGGAAATACCGATTGCGTCACGGGGGTCAAAACTTGTGTCTGTCGCGCGTGACATTACAGACGAAGTGAAAGTGATTCCCTCACCGGCAATTCCCTGCCGCAAGTCATCTTCTTCCGAACAGGCAGTAGCCAACATCGCGGCCGCCAGCCCAAACAAAATTGTCTTTCTCATAAGAATTAAATGTTTAATGATTCAACAAATACATTAAAAAACTGCTTTTTATGATAATAACAAAGTTACGGAATATTATTATATATGTACCGACTGATTCGTTTCAGGGACATGAGAGTTTGTTATGTAACATGATAAAATGTTACCGGATAATGTCCGTTTTGTTTCCTGCCTCCCCAATTCAACAATTGGAGCACCAAAGCGAAACATACGCCCCCTCATTTTCAATATCCATGCGATGGAGAATCTGTAGGAGGATACGGGAAAAAGACTATCTTTGCAGACGGGAGAACGATTGGAGCATCCGCAGCCGGAAATGCGGAGTATCTGCTAAAATAGTATCGACATAAACGGCAAATTCCCCCTTCGTACATTTGTATATTACAAACCAAAAATAGATAAGAATTTCATGAAAAACATTTCCAAATTCGCAGTGGTATTCATGCTATGTACAGGTGCTCTGCTACAGACCGGCTGCCAACAGCACACGGCAAGTCCCGCCATCCCTTCCGATCCACAAATCGAAGAAAGCATCAAGCAATGGCTGGACAAGATGACATTGGAAGAAAAAATCGGACAGATGTGCCAGATTACCATCGATGTAGTGACCGATTTCGATGCCAGCCGAAAAAACGGATTCACGCTTGACAAGGCGAAACTCGACACCGTAATAGGCAAATACAAGGTAGGTTCCCTGCTGAACGTACCTTTGAGCGTGGCACAAACAAAAGAAAAATGGGCCGAATCTATCAGGCAGATTCAGGAACTCTCGATGAAGGAAATCGGAATCCCCTGCATTTATGGCGTGGACCAGATTCACGGGACAACCTACACGCTGGACGGAACCATGTTTCCGCAGGGAGTGAACATGGCGGCCACATTCAACCGGGACCTCGTAAAACGGAGTGCGGAAATCTCTGCCTACGAGACCAAGGCCTGCAACATTCCGTGGAACTTCGCGCCGGTAGTCGATTTGGGAAGAGACCCGCGCTGGTCGCGCATGTGGGAGAACTACGGCGAGGACTGCTACGTGAACGCGGAAATGGGTAAAGCCACGGTGTCGGGTTTCCAGGGAGAAGACCCTAACCATATCGGAAAGAACAACGTGGCGGCCTGCATGAAGCACTACATGGGTTACGGGGTTCCCGTCTCGGGAAAAGACCGCACACCCTCGTCCATCTCACGGAGCGACATGCGCGAAAAACATTTCGCCCCATTCCTTGCCGCCGTACGTGACGGAGCGTTGAGCGTAATGGTCAATTCGAGCGTGGACAATGGAATGCCTTTTCATGCGAATGAAGAGTTCCTCACCCAATGGCTGAAGAAAGACTTGAACTGGGACGGACTTATCGTGACCGACTGGGCGGACATCAACAACCTCTGCACGCGCGACCACATTGCGGCGACCAAAAAGGAAGCTATCAAGATTGCCATCAATGCGGGCATTGACATGTCAATGGTACCGTATGAAGTAAGTTTCTGCGACTACCTGAAGGAATTGGTGGAAGAAGGTGAGGTGCCGATGAGCCGCATCGATGATGCGGTGTCACGTGTGTTGCGTCTGAAATACCGCCTCGGACTGTTCGAGCATCCTTACTGGGATGTGAAAGAATACGACAAATTCGGTTCGAAAGAATTTGCGGAAGTTGCACTGCAGGCAGCCGAAGAATCGGAAGTGCTGGTAAAGAACGAAGACAGCCTGCTCCCGCTCGCAAAAGGGAAACGAATCCTGCTTACCGGTCCGAACGCCAATTCGATGCGGTGCCTCAACGGAGGATGGTCGTACAGCTGGCAAGGACACCGTGCCGACGAATGTGCGCAAGCCTACAATACTATCTATGAATCACTGTGCAACAAATACGGGAAAGAGAACATCATCTATGAGCCGGGCGTAACCTATGCGCCCTACAAGAACGACAACTGGTGGGAAGAGAACACGCCGGAAATCGGGAAGGCCGTTGCCGCAGCGAGCCGTGCCGATGTAATTGTCGCTTGTGTAGGCGAAAACTCCTACTGTGAGACTCCGGGCAACCTGACCGACCTGAACCTGTCGTCCAATCAGCAGGAACTGGTGAAAGCATTGGCAAAGACCGGAAAGCCCATCGTTCTGATTCTCAACCAAGGCCGCCCGCGCCTCATCAAGGACATCGAGCCGCTGGCCAAGGCTATCGTCAACGTGATGCTCCCGAGCAACTATGGAGGTGACGCGCTCGCCAACCTGCTCGCCGGAGACAGCAACTTCAGCGGAAAGATGCCGTTCACTTATCCGAAACACATCAACGCACTCGCCACATACGACTACAAACCATGTGAGGACATCGGACAGATGGGCGGGAACTACAACTACGACTCGGTGATGGATATCCAGTGGCCGTTCGGCTTCGGACTGAGCTACACCACTTATAAATACGCCAATCTGAAATTGGACAAGACAACTTTCAACGCCGATGACGAACTGACCTTCACGGTGGACGTGACCAACACGGGCAAAATAGCCGGAAAGGAAAGCGTGCTCCTGTTCTCGAAGGACCTGGTAGCGAGCAGCACGCCCGACAACATCCGCCTGCGCAACTTCGACAAGATTTCGCTGCAACCGGGCGAGACTAAGACTGTCACGTTGAAACTGAAAGGAAGCGACATGGCTTTCGTTGACTATGACGGCAAATGGAGACTGGAAGAGGGTGACTTCAAGTTCAAGTGCGGTGACCTGTGGATTGACGCAAAGTGCAGCAACACCAAAATCTGGGAGACGCCAAACAAATAAACTTAATAAAAAGAAAATCTTTGAGGGTCAAGGGGATGTCAAAATAGAATCCCGCCATTAACAAGCAATGTCATCTTGAACGTATTGACAAGATGAAAATGACATTTTATTCTGACATACCCGCTTACTGACTTTTATGGGTTGTGTGTATTCGGGGAAAAAACTGACATAAAAACAATCAGCCATCATCCGAATGCGCACAACTTTTTTAATTCATAGGCTATTTTAAAATATTCATTCAATAAAACGATAAAAAATGAAAAGAAATCTATTCCTGTTTATAATGAGAATGCAGATGCGGAAAATCCTGTCATTAGCCGCCATTCTCAATCTAGCAATTCTTGCAGCATGGGGACAACAGAAATCCTGGACAGCCGACAATGGAAACGGGACCTTTACAAACCCTTTGTTCTACGATGAATTTTCGGACCCCGATATGATTCGGGTAAACGATACGTTCTATCTGGTAGGTACAACAATGCACTGCAATCCCGGTCTGGTTGTTCTGGAATCAAAGGATCTTGTCAACTGGGAGTTCTGCAGCTATGCATTCGACCGCATTCCGGTCGATGATTCCAGATTCCGGCTCGAAGGTGGAAAGGAAGCATACGGACAAGGCATCTGGGCTCCCTGCATCCGATATCATGAAGGAAAGTTCTACATATTCTCGAACATCAACGGAATCGGAATGCAGATTTTTGTTTCCGAAAATCCGAAAGGTCCATGGAAACACCACAATATGGGAGGGGCTACCCACGATGTATCCGTATTGTTTGACAATGGGAAAATATATGCGATTTACGGCTATGATGAGGTTCATTGTGTTGAAATCAAACCAGACCTGAGCGGTTTTGTGGAAGGCAGTGACCGTTGCATTATACCTCCTGGAAATGCTATGGGGGAGGGACATCACGCCTATAAGATTAACGGAAGGTATTACATTATCAGTGCTGACTATGCGCCTATGGGACGGATGATGTGTGCGCGTGCGACAAATTGGAAGGCCCTTACGAGACACGCGTAATCAGTTGTCGGGAAACAATGGGAACCGAGCATTCCACGTGGATTACAAATGTACCGATGGACGGTGCCATGCCGGAAATGAAGAAATGGAAGATGGAAATCCGCAAGCCCAATGCGGACAATATGGGATGCGCGACACTTCATCAGGGAGGGATAATCCAGCTGGAGAACGGCGACTGGTGGGGCTTCTCCATGCTGGACTTCCTTGCAGTCGGACGCACCACTTGCCTTTCACCCGTAACATGGGTGGACGGATGGCCGTATTTCGGACTTGAAAACAACCTGGGACGCTCCCCGAGAACATGGTTCAAGCCCGATGTGTCAACGAAAGTCACGCCCCACGCCCCATACGTCCGCAGCGACAACTTCGACTCAGGGAAACTATTGCCCGTCTGGCAATGGAACCATCTCCCCGACGACAGCAAATGGGCCATAAAGAAAGGTAGGCTCCGCCTGCACACGATGCCTGCAAAAGACTTCTATTGGGCAAAGAACACCCTGACCCAACGGGGCATCGGTCCGGTTTCCGTCACTACCGTAACGCTGGACGCTTCTCACATGAAAGAAGGAGACATTGCCGGTCTCGGACTGCTGAACATTCCTTATGAGTGGATAGGTATCGCCATAAAGGCCAAAAAGCCCTGCTTGCACTACTATGATTTGGGTACGGACGAAACTATAGAAATGCCTCTGAACCAACCAAGAATGTTCCTGCGCATCACCGGCGACTTTGAACACGAATGGGCAGAATTCAGTTACAGCTTTGACGGCGTCAATTTCCGGAATATAGGAAAACGGTTACCGATACCATATCAAACCAAGATTTTTCAAGGTGCGAGATATGCACTGTTCGCATTCAATCGGCAAGGAAAAGAAGGCGGTTATGCTGAATTCGACGATTTCAATGTGGAAGAGCCTCTTGCCGACCGTAGCCGCAATATCCCGTTGGGCAAGACCGTCAGTTTCCTGAACCTCGGCAACAGACAATGGATGCAGGCAAACCCGCGCAAAATGGTCTATTCCGTATGGGAAGACATGAAAAAGCGCAACCCTTCGGACTGTATGTTTGAAGTGCAGGACAGAGGAAACGGGAAAGTCGTCCTCAAGGCCGTAAACGGGACAGGCTATATGGCCGTAGCCGGTTTGGGCATGTCCGGTGACCTGCGTCTGTCTTCAGTGGAAACGGAGGATTGCCTGTTCATGTGGCAGGACATGCTTCACGGACAATGTATGCTGATGTCATTGAAAACACACCGCTATGTAGGACTGGATCCTGCATCGGGCGAAACCTATGCCGCCGACTGGCCGGGAACATCGGCAAGCCGGATGAACGGAACAGTATTCCTCTGGAAGGAAGTGAAAAGCAACGGCAAATGAAAAGGGGAAACGGAAGCCGGCATACATGAAAGACGACTGCCAAAGTCCGACATTTGTCTGGAGAAGGGGTGTGTCAAAATAGAAATGGCTTTTTATTTGACACACCCCCTTCTGTCCGATGCAAGTTCCGACTTACAGCAAGCACACGAAAAGGTACAACATACACGCAGTGATTCTAGAAGCTTGTTCCCTAGTCTTCAATATTCTTTGAAACGGGTATGAAAAGTTCCGGAAACATTCTATACATCCGAAAAAACATTTAAACATCCTATCTTGAAAAACAACACACCTCAAAAACATCCTGGCATCCGCTTCGGTACAACTTTTCTTACATTTGTCTAAACAAAAAAAATAAACAGAACAAAAAATCAGAAACGATTCAGTTAATCTTAAAAATGTTGTATCATGAAAAATGATTTTAGGACAAGACGAAAAAGTCTTTATCTGTGGTGCATTGCGTGGATCTTATTTTTAATGGGTTCTGCCAATCCCACTTCCGCCAGTCCACTTCAGAACAGGACAGTAACGGGAACAGTTACATCTGGGACTGACGGGCGAAGCTGATTGGGGTCAGTGTACAAATACAGGAAAGACCTGCAGTGGGAACAATCACTGATCTGGACGGGAAATATTCCATCCAGGCCCGTTCCAACGAAACACTGATTTTTTCCTACATCGGCTACCAAACCCAGAAAATCAAGGCGAACAAAACGATTGTCAACGTACAGTTGAAAGAGGATTCAGAAATATTGGATGAAGTAGTTGTAGTGGGTTACGGTACGATGAAAAAAAGTGACTTGACAGGTGCGGTGACTTCTGTTAGCGAAGACGAAATCAAGCAATCGGTCGTCACCTCACTTGACCAGGCACTTCAAAGCCGTGCCGCTGGTGTATCCGTCACCCAGAACTCGGGAGCTCCGGGCGGAGGTATTTCCGTCAGCATCCGCGGTATCAACTCACTCAACGGAAACGAACCGCTCTACGTGGTGGACGGTGTCGCCATCTCTGGAAACAACAACACCAATTCGAGTGTCCTTTCAGCTATCAACCCGTCTGATATCGTATCTATAGAAATTCTGAAAGACGCTTCCGCCACAGCCATTTACGGCTCGCGTGCCTCAAACGGTGTCGTCCTCATCACTACCCGACAAGGCAAAGCGGGGAAGACGCAGATTTCATACGAAGGATACTATGGTCTGCAACAGCTTCCCAAACAGTTGGATGTGCTGAACCTACGCGAATATGCCGAATATTACAATATGCGCACGGCAATCATCGGATTTGGGGAACGTACCGAATTCCAGGATCTTTCCTTGCTGGGCGAGGGGACAAACTGGCAGGATGAAATTTTTCAGAATGCTTCGATGCATAACCATCAGATAAACATTTCGGGAGGAAACGACAATGTGAAGTACTCCATATCTGGCGGTTACCTGAAACAGGAAGGAATCGCCATCGGTTCCGACTTCGAACGCTTTTCCGCACGTGTTAACATCGACAACAAAATCACCAAATGGCTGTCTACTGGACTGAGGGCTTCCGTGGCAAAAACCATGCAACGCAACACCATTGACAACGGAAATATCATCCGCACGGCAATCCAACAATTTCCCGATATGCCGGTACGTAATCCGGACGGAACATGGGGAGCACAGGAAACTGATAATTTCGGCACACATTATATGAATCCGGTTGCAGAAGCTCTCCTGCGCGAGAACTATGACAAGGGGACACAAATGTACATCGATTTCTTTGCAGACCTCACACTTTGGAAGGGACTCGTGTTCCGTGCCGAATATGCCGCAAATTATTCCTACAGCAACAACTATTATTACCAGCCATTCTATGATTACGAATATTATCATCAGACTTCAGAAGGAAGACGCAGTGCCAACAACGGATCAAACTGGACACTCAAGACCTACCTTACTTACAGCGGGACATTCGGGAAGCACAATGTCTCGGCAATGGTCGGTCATGAAGCACAGGAAAATTCGTGGGAGAATCTTCAGGCAAGCCGCACGAACTACCTGTTCAACACGATACACGAATTGAACATGGGCGATGCGACCACGGCAAAGAACAGCAGCGGCAGAGGTTCGTCCGCAATCGAATCCTATTACGGAAGATTCAACTACGGGTATGACGAACGCTATCTTGCCACATTCACACTCCGCGGAGACGGGTCGTCCACTTTCGGTCCCGCCAACCGTTGGGGAGTATTCCCGTCCGTAGCGTTGGCATGGAGAATTAACAACGAGAAATTCCTGAAAAACGTCAAATGGCTGAACAATCTGAAGCTCAGGGCCGGATGGGGACTGGTAGGCAATCAGTCGGCAAACAACTATGCATACGGAGTGACGATGGCGTCAGCGGCCAGTACTTGGGGTACGGGATTCTATGCAGGGAACTACCCGACGACAAGCTTAAATGGGAGGAGACCAAAGCCTATAATGTCGGATTTGATTTGAACCTTTTTGACAACCGGGTGGAATTCATTTTCGACACTTATTTCAAGAACACAGACAATCTGCTGATGCAGGCCTCACTGCCTGCCTATGTGAGCGGCATTATCACCCCGCCGTGGGTAAACGCAGGTGCCATGCAGAACAGAGGGGCTGAATTCACTCTGAATACGGTCAACATCTCAACCAAAGATTTCGTATGGCGCTCGGGGCTGACTATCTCTTTCAATAAGAACAAGATTACTAACCTGTATACGGAAACATCAAGCATGCCGGGAGTCTTGGACGGAACGCAGACATTGACCCTCTCTGTTGTAGGACAGCCGGTAGGGCAATTCTACGGCTACAAAGCCATCGGCATGTTCAAGACGGAAGACGACTTCTACCAAAGGGATAGGGATGGGAATTTCCTCCTCGACAGAAACGGAAGCCGAATTCCGGTCGCCCTTCCGGAAAACAATCATATCACCCCCAACGAAACATGGATAGGTGACTTCATCTTCGAAGACCTGAACAAGGACGGAGTAATAAACGAACAGGACCGCACCTTCCTTGGAAATCCGGAACCCAAATTCTCCTACGGGTTCAACAATACGTTCACCTATAAAGGCTTCGACCTGAACATCTTCATTAACGGTGTCTATGGCAACAAGCTTATGAATCTTCTGCGCCAGGACTTTACCAACCCGATGGAAAACAGCAACCTGCTGAAGGAAGCTACAGGTATAGCCAAAGTGGAGGTGATTGACCCTGCGTCTCCTTCTGACGCAATCTGGAACGTGCGGCTGAGCAATCCGGAGTCTGCCACCGTACAGCGTCTCAGCACGACCAATGGTAATGATAACAACCGTATGAGTGACCGTTTCATAGAAGACGGATCCTATCTGCGCATCAAGAACATTTCGCTGGGCTATAGCTTCCCCAAGAAATGGATAAACAAATGGAAAATAGAGAACCTTAGAATCTATATGAATATCCAGAATGCCTTTACATTCACCAAATACAAAGGTTATGACCCGGAAATCGGAGCGTATAATTACAATGTACTCCTTCGGGGTGTAGACTATACACGCTATCCGTCACAACGGATTTATACCTTCGGACTGAACCTGAGCTTCTAACCACATAAAACTGCATAACAATGAAAAGTAAAATAATATCAGCATTGATTGTATTCGCAGGCATCTGCCTGCCGGGATGCAAGGACAGCTTTTTGGAGAGAACTCCTGAAAACTCATACACCGATGAGAACTTCTATGCCTCGGACGATGCTCTTGACGCGGCTACAGCTCCACTGTATAACAAGGCGTGGTTCGACTACAACAGCAGGTCAATCATGTTTCTGGGCAGTACACGCGCCAATGATTTTTATAGTCCATACGCTTTCCCTGAATTTACGACATTCCAAGTGACTGCTTTAAGTGAAGACCTGGCAAAAGCATGGAAATCATTCTATAGTGTAATTACTCTGGCAAACCAGGCCATAGACGATATAAACAACAAATGCACGGTAGACGTAAGCGAGAGCGCAAAGAAAAGAGCCATTTCCGAAGCCCGGCTGATGAGGGCCTGCGCCTATTTCTATATGCTAAGAGCATGGGGACCTGTCATTATCATCGAGCATAATCAGGATGTGGTCGACAATCCGCTCCGTCCGCTGAACAGGGAAGAAGATGTGTTCCAGTTCATCATCAACGACCTGACCTATGCAGCGGAGAACTTGCCCGAAATGGGAAGCCAGTCGGGAAGAGCGACACGCTGGGCAGCCGAAGGGATGCTGGCAAAAGTTTATCTGGCACGTTCCGGATGGAAAAAAGGGGGACAACGCGATGAAGGTGATTTGGAACTTGCCAGACAATATGCAGCGGACGTTTGCGACAACAGTGGGCTTGAACTGCTCCCTAATTATGAAGACCTGTTCAAATACAGGTTCAACAACAACGAAGAGTCACTGCTCGCCATGCAATGGGTACCGCTGGGAGAATGGGGAGTCCAAAATACTTTAATAGCTGAATTAGCTTTCAATTCGGAAGTAGTGGGAGGACTGGCCGGCTGGTCAAGTCTGCGTGGCAGCATTGACATGCTGCAGCATATGAACTTGCGGACACTTTACGCCGCAATGCGACTTTCTTTACCAACGGAAGCTATTATCCCTATATATGCATCGCTGAAGGAGGATATACCTATACAAAAACAGAAGTGCCAATAAAAAAAAGGTGTTCCGGGAGGTCCCGATGATGACAATGACGGATATGTAGCTGACATGAACTCACCGCTCAACACCTATATGCTGCGTCTGGCGGACGTGTATCTGACTTACGCTGAAGCATGTCTCGGAAACAACGAATCCTTGAATTCTGGTCCTGGACTGGAGTATTTCAACAAAGTACGCTACAGAGGATTCAACGGGAAAGGGACATGGGAAAAGTCTTCCATCACGCTCGATGACATTATCAAGGAACGGAGAATAGAGTTCTGTGCAGAATTCAGCAACTGGTATGACATGGTGTCATGGTACTGCTGGAAACCGGAAAAGATGCTGGAGTATTTCAACAAGCAGTTGCGCGGATATACTACAGACGCCACCATAAAAGACAACAGAGGCTACTTGCATTACGGACGCTATGACACTTCCGGAAATTTTCTGGAAGGAGAAGAATATTACAATGCTCCTACGGTGGAGATAAACATCACTGATGATGATATATTCCTACCTTATCCGGAATCCGATGTCATCCAGAACCCACTGCTGAGAGAAGATCCGGTACCTTATAACTTTAACGAATAAATCATGTACACATGAAAACACTTATCAAGAAAATCATTCACAAAGGATGGCCGGTTGTATTCCTGCTGGCGATTCTGACACTTTCTACCGTTGCGTCATGCAAGGATGATGACGGCGGGAACAATTTGCCTGTGATACACTATTTAAGATTGACCGACCCGGCTCTGGCAGACAGTACCTTTACGGATGTAGAACGGGGAACCATGCTGGCTGTCATAGGTGAGAACCTGGACGGTGTAATTGAAGTCTATATCAATAACCAGAAAATCAGCTTCAATTCCACCTATTCTACACCGACCAGCCTGATTATAACGGTTCCATACGATGAAGATTTCAAACTGACATCCACAAACCCTGAACTTCAGGCCGAACTGCGAATAGTCACAAACCACGGAACAGCCACGTTCCCGATGCACGTACTCTCACCGGGACCGAACATATTCTTTGTTTCGGCATTCTATCCCATCGAACCGGGTGACGAGGTAACCTTAATGGGACAGAACTTCTATGAAATCAAGCGGATTTATTTCAGCAAGGACTCCGTTGAGGTGACCATGCCGATAACTGACTATCAGGTAAGCAACGACTACGAACAGATTACATTCAATATGCCGGACAAACTAAAGGAAGGAGGATATATCTTTGTCGACTGCTATACTGACGAAGCAAGCATCGAATTTGTACCAGCGGGACCGAAACCGGCCATCACCGGAATCAGCTCCACGATGCCGATGCCCGGAACGGAAGTCACCATTGTAGGCAAGAACTTCATTAATGTATCAAAGGTCAACATAAATGGTGAGTTCGACATTCCAAAAGAAGACCTTGAAGTTTCCGAAGCCATGAACGCCATTACATTCACAATGCCGGAGGCTCCGAAAAATTCGGGAAAGATCATTGTGAACGCTATCGGCGGACCCGCAGAATTGGAAGGATTCTATCCGCGGGAACACATCGTTCTCGACTTCGACAACAGAGGCAGCCGTAGTTGGGGCGATAACTCCGATACATGGACAACTGACGGAACAACCGATCCGTTTATTGCGGATGGTAAATATTCCGGTATAAAGGGAACAATCTCAGCCAATAACTCCTGGTGGGGACAAATTGTAACCACTACTTTCTGGCCTGGCAATGATATTATACCGGACAACACGCCGATTTCAGAATTGGAACTGCAGTTCGAATGCTATGTCACAAAACTATTTGACGGTCCGGTACTGGAAATCCAACTTGGAGGAAATTTCGATGCTTCACTGAAAGATTATGTACCCGTAAGCTCATTCACTGGAAAAACAGAGACTGCGGAATGGATGCAATGCAGTATCCCATTGGAATCACTTGTGGCAGAAGCGACATGGAAAGAATTTACAAGCCGGGTCAATCCTCCCGATGCTCAAGGCAATTCAGCTCCAAACAACGAGGTAGGAATCTATGTAAGAAATCCGAGTAACAAAAACGATGTGTACGTTGAATTCTATGTGGACAACTTCCGCATCGTTCCTATCCAAAAAGAAAATTAATTTTTAAGCAAAGCAAATATGAAAACGAAAATAACATACCTTTTTCTGCTCCTTATGACAATGGTTCTTGGACTGCAGTCCTGTAAGGCCGACAAAGTGGACGGAGCGGTTTTCTCACTCAGCATTGACGGACAAGAATCGACAAGTATTACGTTCGGCTACGGACAGACTTTCTTCATGGCGAAGCTTTCCTCCAATGCGGGATGGAGCCTGTCAAGCGACCAACCCTGGTGTACCTTATCAAATGTATCAGGCAACCCGACTGACGAACAATACATTAAAATCGCGGTAGAAAGGAATACAACTGATGCGGAACGTACAGCAACCATAACTATGAACGCAGGCGGAAATATCCGCCAATACACAGTCACTCAGACCTCAAAGAATGCGGAGACTTATCCAGCGGGAATGGAAAAGGATGCCATCGAAACCATCAAGTCCATCCGGATGGGCATCAATCTGGGGAACACGCTGGAAGCTACAGGCGATGAATATGCCTGGGGAGCCCCTCATACGACCCAAGCTATAATTGACCAAATGAAAGCATGGGGCTTCAATGCCATCCGTGTCCCCTGCTCATGGAACCAGTATCTGGAAGCTGACGGCATAACCATCAAACCAGACTGGATGAAAAGGGTCAAGGAAGTGGTGGACTACTGCATGAATGCAGACATGTACACTATCATAAACATCCACTGGGACGGAGGATGGATGGAAGGTTCCTGCGATGCTTCCATGATGACCTCCGATTCCATTGCAAGAGTGGAAGCAAAAGTATATAAATTATGGACACAGATAGCCACCACATTCAGAGACTACGACGGACGGTTGCTTTTTGCTGGAGCAAACGAGCCTGTAGTAGAAAGTCGTGAAGACATGATTGTCCTGAACAGATACGAACAGGCGTTTGTACATGCCGTCAGAAGAACAGGTGGGAACAACCTTTACCGCAATCTTGTCATCCAAGGACCGCGGACCGACATCAACAGAACAGACATGTGGATGGAATTGCCGGAAGATACTGTCTCAGCACGTACAATCGTGGAAGTACACTATTACGACCCGTTCAATTTCTGTCTGAGTGATGATTTGAGTAGCTGTACCTATTTCTGGGGAGAGCCGTATGCCCAGTATGGACAAATTGACGATGGATGGCAGGAATTACACGTATGTGAACAATTCGAAAAAATGAAAAAGAAATTTGTGGACAAGGGAATACCTCTCGTATTGGGGGAATATAGTGCCATGTACCGTACTCATCCTGACAACTCGCTCCAAGAAGTCTGCCATGAATCGGAAGGCTACTTCACAGGCTATGTTACGGAACAAGCCAAGAACAACGGACTGGCTCCTTTCTTATGGGATATACAAAATGGAGGACTATTTGACCGCAGTACCGGAACAATACTGCTGCCGACTGTGTACAACCAGCTGAAAGAAGGAGCGGAAAGAGGACAATATCCATTCTAAGATAAATCTTAAACTCAAAGGCACAAAGACACATAGTCCTTCAAACTACTGTCTCGCAGGCTGTGTGCCGATGTGCCTTTGCCTTTTCACCAAAACAAGAACAAGACAACATGAAGAAATTGGCATTCTATTTGATTACACTATTGTTCCTGGCCACAGGGAGCAGCCTTGCACAAGGATATAAAAATCCGGTCATTCCCGGATGCCATCCCGATCCGAGCATCTGTAAGGCAGGAGAGGACTATTATCTTGTGAATAGCTCATTCGAATATTTTCCGGGAGTTCCCCTTTTCCACAGCAGGGACCTCGTGAACTGGGAACAGATTGGGCACGTGCTGAACCGGGAATCCCAACTGAAAATCAAAGGAGGAAACATGTGGGGCGGTATCTATGCACCCACTATCCGTTACAATGATGGTACTTTCTATATGATTACAACCAACACTTCAGACAGGGGAAACTTTCTGGTATATACCGATAACCCGTATGGAGAATGGTCAGACCCTGTCTGGATTAGGCAAGGAGGCATCGACCCTTCGCTTTATTTCGAAGACGGGCGCTGCTATCTGGTGAGCAATCCCGATGGTGCTATCTGGCTTTGCGAAATCAACCCGAAGACAGGAGAGCAGCTTTCCGAATCGAAGCGTATATGGGGAGGCACAGGCGGACGCTATCCGGAAGGACCGCACATCTACAAACGCGACGGATGGTATTACCTGATGATAAGCGAAGGCGGAACGGAATACGGGCACAAGGTGACCATCGCCCGCAGCCGGAACATCGGAGGCCCGTATGAGAGCAATCCTGCCAATCCGATTCTGACCCACATCAACCAAAATGCAGAAAACAATCCGATACAGGGAGTCGGCCATGCCGATATGGTGCAGGCACACGACGGTTCCTGGTGGCTGGTATGCCTCGGTTTCCGCACGCAAAACGGACAGCACCACGTGCTGGGACGCGAAACATTTCTGGCTCCCGTCGCATGGAATGAAGACGGATGGCCTGTCGTAAACGGAGACGGTACCATCAATCTGGATATGAAAGATGTCAAGACACTTCCCCAAACCACCGTCAAAAACAGTCCGGACTGGGATTTCAACAATCCGCAGTTAGGAGCGGAATGGAACTGGATTGGCATCCCAGACAAAAAAACTATTCGCTCACGGAGAAAACGGATTTCTCCGGATAAAAGGAAGCGAAAAAAAACTGGATGACTACGGCTGTTCACCAACATTCGTGGGACGCAGACAGGAAGACATCGATTTCCAGGCCACCACAAGAATGCAGGCAAGAGGAAACGGAAACGCCGGAATGACTGTCTACCTTTGTCCTTCCGCCCACTATGACCTGTTCGTTTCCGAGAACAAGCTGAAGCTGCGCTACCGCCTGAGCGAACTCTGCTACGAAAAGGATATCTGCCAGGTGCCTGATGATTTCATTTATTTGAGAATCAAAGGAGATGCGGCCACATACACCCTGGCTTATTCTACAGACGGCACACATTACACTGAAGCAGGACGTATGAATACCCGTTATTTGAGCACTGAGACCAACGGAGGGTTCACCGGTGTCTATCTGGGACTTTTCGCCGAAGGGCAAGGATATGCGGACTTTGATAATTTTAAATATATGTCTATCGTCCCAGAAGTCTCTCCAAAACTGACTTCAAAAGATGCAAATCCGATATTGGATTTCATTTTTACAGCCGATCCGACGGCAATCGTTCACGACGGACGTCTATATGTTTATGGCACAAACGATCAGCAGCAATATGAGGCAGTAGGGCGTGACGGCAGAAACACGTATGAACACATCAAAACACTAGTCATGATGTCAACGGATGATATGGTGAATTGGACTTATCACGGTCTGATTAAGACAGACAGCATTGCTCCGTGGATTGTGGCATCATGGGCTCCATCCATCGTCAAGCGGAAAGAAAAAGATGGGAAGACACATTTCTATCTCTATTTTTCCAACGGTGGAGTTGGCACTGCCGTACTGACCTCCACTTCTCCTGTCGGTCCGTGGTCCAGCCCGCTCGACAAAAGCCTCATCGACGGGAACAATCCCGAGTTGGGTGACTGTAGGGTTCCTTTCGACCCCGGAGCCGTCATTGATAACAAAGGTATCGGGTGGTTGGCTGTCGGGGGGGCATGCGCGCGTATCATGCGATTAGGAAAGGATATGGTTAGCATTGACAGTTCAATAGTACCCATCTATGCTCCACATCATTTTGAAGCAAACGAACTGAATTTTATCAACGGAACTTATGTCTATACATACAATACCGACTGGCAGGATTACAGCGATTGGCCTTTACCGACAGAGAAGCCAACTACTTGTTGCATGACATATATGACTAGCAAGAATCCGCTTGACAGTTGTAGCTGGGAATACCGCCACAATTATTTTAAAAATCCGGGGGATTATGGATTCGATTTCAGCAACAATCACACCCATTTGGAAAAATACTGTGGGAAATGGTATATATTTTACCACACGATGAGTCTGCAACACAGTTATAATACGGATGGAGGATTCCGTAACATTTGTGTAGACGAAATCAAGGTGGATGAAAAAAATCTTAATATCCACATGGGGAATCAGACGCTGAAAGGCGTAGAACAGATACGACCTATGAATCCGTTCATTGTTCAGCAGGCAGAAACTACAGCTGCCACACAGAATGTCAAATTTGTAAACGGGAAAAGAATTGGTGACATGCATGCCGTGACCGTTCCCAACAAGACAGGTATCATTGCCGTCAGAGGGGTAGCTTTCAGTAAAGTTCCTTCCAGTTTAGAAATTAAGGCATCTGGGAATGGAACCATAGATGTTCGTCGGAACAGTCCGGATGGAGAGGTTATCGCTTCAATTAAAGTTAGCAATTCGCAAATGAAATTCATCAAATCTGAAATTCAAACGAAGATGAAAGGCTTCGTAGACCTTTGTTTTGTTTTAAAAAGGAAACAATCTCACATTTTGATGAATGGCAATTTTAAAATGATGCTTCCCAAAAGAAATAAAGGTTGTCTTCAAAGTTTTATAAAAAGCTGAGATTGATTTATTATAATCTATAAGTTTAACATAAAAATCTTCTGCTTGTAGTTCTATAAGTGACGTAAACAAAGGCTAAAGCAGGAGATTTTTATTTTTAGGTTTCAATCTTATTTTTGAAATTTATTTTGAATCTCATTCCTCTTTCCTTTCTCTTGAATCTGAATTTTTCTGCCATATTTTAGAGACGCTTAAATTTGGCTTAGACTTTTTAGCCGCTTTGCTTTCCTTAGATTTTCATGTTCTGCGTTAAAAAACCTTCCTTTTCGGCCCGGGATGAGTGGGAAGAACCAAAAAGGAAGGTCTTTCATTCTAAGTTATAGGAGGCTTTATCCTTTCAACGGATTCCAGCCCTGCGCTTTCAGTTCCAGTTCGTTGCCGTCTCGGGTCACCAGTGCACAACCCAGTTCAGGCTTGGTGATGTGACCGATGATTTTGACATCCTTCATCTGGGCTACGGTTTCATGTGCGGTCAACGGGACGGTGAAGAGCAGTTCGTAGTCCTCGCCGCCGTTCAGGGCACAAGTGCTTAGGTTCATGTTGAACTCTTCGGCCATTACGGCTGTCTGGTAGTCAATCGGAATGCGTTCTTCGTACACGCGGCAACCGGCATGGCTTTGCGAACAGATGTGCATCAGCTCAGATGACAATCCGTCGGAGATGTCCATCATGGCAGTAGGCTTGATGCCGGCTTTAGCCAGGCTTTCTACAATATCCTTGCGGGCTTCCGGTTTTAAGAAGCGTTCCAGCAAATATTCTTTTCCTGCAAAGTCGGGCTGTACATCTTTTTCGCCCTGGAACACGGCTTTTTCCCGTTCCATCAGCTGGAGTCCCATGTAGGCAGCTCCCAAATCGCCCGACACGCAGATGAGGTCGGTTTCCCTGGCTCCGTTGCGGTAAACCACCTGGTCTTTGTCGGCTTCTCCAATACAGGTGATGGAAATGGCCAGCCCTGTAACGGAAGAAGTGGTGTCACCTCCTACAAGGTCTACCTGATGCTGTGCGCAAGCCAGTTTCAGTCCGTCGTAGAAATCTTCCAGGTCTTCGATGCAGAAGCGTTTGGATACAGCCAGTGAGACGGTAATCTGTTTCGGCGTACCGTTCATGGCATAGATGTCGGAAAAGTTCACCATGGCCGATTTGTATCCTAAGTGCTTCAGCGGGGTATATACCAGGTCAAAGTGTACGCCTTCCATCAGCAGGTCGGTGGTGACCAGTACCTGTTTGCCGGGAAATTCCAGTACGGCCGCATCGTCGCCTACGCCGTATTTCGTTTCCGGATTCTGTAATTTGATGTCCTGGGTGAGGTGCTTGATAAGTCCGAATTCACCCAACGTTGAAATTTCTGTTCTGTTTCCTTCGTGCATAGTATTTTTACGCTCTGTTGATAAGTTCTCTCATAATGGTCGTCATGCGAGGCTGTGCTTCGTCGGCAGCCTTCTGCACTTCTTCGTGTGATACTTCCACAATCTTGCCTTCCACGCCTAAGTCAGTGATGACTGATACGCCGAATACCTTAATGCCGCAATGGTTGGCTACAATTACTTCTGGTACGGTAGACATTCCTACGGCATCAGCACCCAGAATGTGGAACATCTTATATTCTGACGGGGTTTCGAACGTAGGACCTTGCGTACCGAGGTACACGCCTTGCTGTACCTTGATACCTTTTTCCTGTGCAATTTCCAGTGCTTTTGCAATCAGCTCTTTGGAATAAGCTTCACTCATATCCGGGAAGCGTGGTCCGTATTCGATATTCTTCCCACGAAGCGGATGTTCCGGGAAGAGGTTGATGTGGTCAGTAATAATCATCAGGTCACCGATTTCAAAGTCGGGGTTGGTACCTCCTGCCGCATTCGATACGAAGAGGGTCTTGATGCCTAGTTCACGCATCACACGTACGGGGAAAGTTACTTCTTTCATGGAGTAGCCTTCATAAAAATGAAAGCGTCCCTGCATGGCCATGATGTCCTTGTTGCCCAGTTTCCCGAAAATCAGTTTCCCGCTGTGTCCTTCGACGGTTGAAACCGGGAAATTCGGGATTTCCGAATAGTTGATTTCATACTTGTCGGTAATTTCGTGCACCAGACTGCCCAATCCTGTACCCAGGATGATGGCTGTTTCGGGGTGAGTGTGCATTTTAGCCTTTAGAAAGGCTGCTGTTTCTTGAATTTTTTCTAACATACTCAATGATTTTAGGGTTAAATACTAGTTCTCCTTTGTGCAGAAACTCCACTTCTATAGGGAGCACGTAAATATAGGGTTTCAGTTCTTCGCAGAGCTGCGGATGACCGATAAGCCGTGAGGCATCCTTCTCGGTGGTCAGGATGAGGCGGCGGGTTTCCGGCAGCTGGTGGAACTGCTGTGCAATCTGTTGCATGTCGGTACCGTCAAAATTGTGATGGTCGCCGAAGAGCAGCGGAGTGATACGGGCAGCGTGTCGGCCGACTTCCTCCATTAGTGGTGCCGGTGAGGCAATGCCGGTGACCAGCAGCACTTCTTTATCTTTTAACGCATCCAGCGGTTGGGCAGGAGTATCCATAAATAGGGGATACAGCTTTCCGTAGGCCAGGGTAGTGAAAAACACTTCCTGATGCGGAAGTGGCTGTATGCGTTGTCGGATACGTTCGCATTCCTCCAGGCTGAGATTAGGCGGACATTTCGTGACGATGAGCAAATCGGCCCGTTTCTTTCCGCTGGCAGGTTCCCGAAGGCGTCCGGCAGGAAGAAGCTGGTCGCATTCTACAGGGCGATGGTAATCCATCAGCAGAATGCGCAATCCCGGTCGTACATAGCGGTGTTGAAAGGCATCATCAGCAGGATGACTTCCGTATCGGGCGCTCCTTGCAGGGATGTAAGTTGGCGGATACCCCGGCAGCGGTCTCCGTCTACGGCCACGTGAATGCTGGGAAACTTGCGGGCCATCTGGTAAGGCTCGTCACCGATGTCTTCCATTTGGGAGGTAGAAGAAGCCAGTACGAAACCTTTTGATTTTCGTTTGTAGCCTCGGCTCAGTACGGCCAGCCGGAACGAGTCCTGCAACAGCCGGATGAGGTATTCCGTGTGAGGGGTTTTCCCAGTACCACCTACGGTCAGGTTACCGATGCAGATAACGGGTAAGGGGAAGCTTTCTTCATGGAGCCAGCCCACGTCGAACAAAAGATTCCGTACCTTCACACCGACGCCGTAGAGGACACTGAAGGGCCATAGCCCCCAATATATCTTGCATTTTCCGTTCATGAACGCGCCTCTTGCTTATTGGATACGCATGTTGAACGGCAAACGAGCTTGCAGACGGTCAGACTGTTCCACGTGGCGCAACCATTCAAAACCTTGATAATATTCACCGAATGTTTCCTGCAACTGGCTGTGAATGTAACGGTCAGCGTGGGTATTCAGCAGTTCTGTCAGGAAATCCTGCTTGGTCGGGTAGCTTTTCAGCTTATAGTCTTTTACTTTACCCAGTTCGGCAGCTAGCTGGATGGCAGTATCCAGTCCTCCCAGTTCGTCTACCAGTTTCAGCTCCTTAGCCATGCTTCCGGTCCATACGCGGCCTTCCGCAATCTTGCAGAGCTCCTCTAACGGTATATTTCGTCCTTCGGCACAGCGTTTGGTAAACAAGGCATACCCTTGGTTCACCATCTGTTGCATCAGGGCTGATTCTTCTGCATTGAACGGACGGCTCATGCTGCCCATGTCGGCCATTTTATGTGTCTTGACTCCGTCAAAATGAAGTCCCAGTTTATTGGTCAGTAATTCAGAAGCATCGGGCATCATACCGAAGATACCGATAGAGCCGGTCAGAGTAGTCGGTTCAGCCACGATTTTGTTGGCAGCGCAAGAAATGTAGTAACCTCCGGAAGCTGCATAGTCACCCATGGATACGACGACCGGTTTTTCAGCTTTCAGCAAGGTCACTTCACGCCAAATCTGTTCCGAACCATAGGCACTTCCTCCCGGAGAGTTCACGCGAAGCACGACCGCTTTTACGTTCTTGTCTTTACGCAAATCGCGTAAATCCTTCGCTACTTTCTCGGAGTTAATACCTTCGTCGTATGAAGAGCCGTTGTCAATTTCTCCGTAAGCATAATAAACGGCTACCACGTCTCTTGTCTTGCTTTTCGGAGTGACTGATTTTACACGAGTCATTTCGTCCAGACTCAGGGTCTGAAGATTATCTTCTTCGGTCAGTCCGGCGAGTGATTTCAGGTAGCTGAGCACTTCGTCTTTGTACATCAGTGTGTCGGCCAGTCCGCAGCGCACGTAGTCTTCGGCTGGGCGTAAGTCCATATTCTGGTCAGCTAATAAGTTCAGAGAATCGACCGAAATATTTCTGGAAGCAGCTACATCGCTCACAATGCTCCTCCAGATAGATTCCAGAAAGGCCTGTGTTTGTTCACGGTTGGCCGGACTCATTTCGGTATTGGTCATCGGTTCGACAGCCGATTTGTATGTACCCACACGGAAAATCTGCATTTTAACTCCGATTTTGGCCAGAAAATCTTTCAGGAACATAGTTTCGCTGGCCAGTCCGTGCCAGGAGAGACTTCCTACAGGGTTTACAATTACCTTGTCGGCTACGCTGGCCAGATAATAACCGCCCTGTGTGTACATGTCAGCATAGGCAATCAGGAATTTGCCACTCTGCTTGAAATCAGCCAGTGCACGATGAATGGCCTGTAAAGAGGCCGTAGAACATGCCAATGCTCCAGTATGCAAGTAGATACCCTTAATCTGTTCGTCTTCTTTAGCTTTCTGGATAGAATTTAGAATATCTTCCAGTCCGTATGTGGAAATCTGGTCCTCAAAGAACTGGTCTACTGGACTGGGCTGATAGCGTTCCTGAACAGTGCCTTTCAGCTCAAGCGTAAAAACAGAATTGGGCATGACTATGGTTTCGCTTTCAGAGGAAGCTACAAATCCTGCCAGCATGGTGACACCTAAGATGATAAAGATAAACCCGCAAATCAGTACACCCGTAATGGTGGCCAGGGTGCTTCGAAGAAATTCTTTCATTGTCAGTCGTTTTTAGATTAGTAAACAAAGTTATTCTTTTTGCCTGAAAAAGCAAAAATACAAGAGGGTAATTTTCTTTTTTACAGAGTGGTGATTATGGTCTTAAATTTGATTTTAAATTTATTTTAGGTAACTTTTAAAGGGATTTTTATAGTACAATATAATAAGGTGGTGTCGAGGGCTTGATTCAATAGTCTGCTGCAAAATTTATTGTTGATTTATAATTGTTTGATATTTAGTTTGTTATACGATCTTAATCCATCGTGAAGGTCTGCGTATTGACGAGTGTAAAAAAACGCACTTGCGTTCAATCCAAAACGCACTTGCGTTTAAGATCAAACGTCCTTGCGTTTGAAGTGAAACGCCCTTGCGTTTTATATCAAATGCACTTGCGTTTTTTGAGAGGTTGCAGAAAATATCTCCCGATTTATTTTGTTTTTTTACGGAACTTCCCCAATTTTGCCAAAATTGATTTTGTGAACTTTAAATAAATACGATATGGCAGAAGAAATGATTGTCAAGGAACTGGACGAGGTAGTAGTCCGTTTCTCGGGTGATTCCGGTGACGGAATGCAGCTGGCCGGTAATATGTTCTCCAATATTTCGGCAACCGAAGGAAACGATATCAGTACATTCCCGGATTACCCGGCGGACATTCGCGCCCCGCAAGGTTCATTGACTGGTGTGTCTGGCTTTCAGGTGCATATTGGTGCCGGAAAGGTGTATACCCCGGGCGATAAATGCGATGTGCTGGTAGCCATGAATCCGGCAGCCTTGAAAACACAGTATAAATTTTGTAAACCGCAGGCGGTAATTATCATCGACTCCGATTCATTTACCAAACGTGACCTGGAAAAGGCCAAGTTTACGTTGGAAAATCCTTTCTCGGAACTGGGTATCAAGAATGAAGTCGTGTCGGCAGCTATCACTACCATGTGTAAGGAAAGCCTGAAAGACAGCGGGCTGGACAACAAGTCTATCTTGCGTACAAAGAACATGTTTGCTTTGGGGCTGGTATGTTGGCTGTTCCATCGTGATGTGAAGGTGGGCGAAAAAATCCTGCGCGAGAAATTTGCCAAGAAACCGGAAATTGCCGAAGCCAATGTGAAGGTACTTTATGACGGTTATCACTTTGGTGAGAATACCCATGCTTCTGTATCGATGAGCTATACCGTGCCGAGCAAGGCACAGAAAGAGCCGGGAAAATACATGGATATCAACGGTAATAAAGCGACGGCATACGGTCTGATGGCGGCTGCAGAGAAAGCAGGTCTGCAATTGTATCTGGGTTCCTACCCGATTACACCGGCCACAGATATTCTGCATGAACTGGCCAAACATAAATCGCTGGGCGTGAAAACGGTGCAGTGTGAAGATGAGATTGCCGGATGTGCTTCTGCTGTAGGAGCTTCGTTTGCCGGCGCATTGGCTGTAACTACCACTTCCGGACCAGGTATTTGTTTGAAGAGTGAGGCCATGAATCTGGCGGTGATTACGGAACTTCCGCTGGTGATTGTAGACGTACAGCGTGGAGGCCCTTCTACCGGACTGCCAACTAAATCAGAACAGACCGACTTACTTCAGGTGCTGTTCGGACGTAACGGAGAAAGTCCGATGCCTGTGGTGGCGGCTTCTTCACCGACCGACTGTTTTGATGCGGCTTATCTGGCCTGCAAGATTGCTCTGGAGCACATGACTCCGGTCGTCTTGTTGACCGATGCCTATATTGCCAACGGTTCTGCTGCATGGCGTTTGCCCGATTTGAATACTTATCCATCCATCTGTCCGCCTTACGTGAAGCCGGAAATGGCTGATTCGTGGACACCGTTCCAGCGTGACCCGCAGACAGGCGTGCGTTACTGGGCTACACCGGGTACCCCGGGCTTTATGCACCGTATCGGAGGATTGGAAAAGAGCAACGAAACCGGAGCCATTTCTACAGAACCGGAAAACCACTTCCTGATGACGAAGTTGCGTGCCGAAAAGGTAGAAAAAATTGCCGATTCACTGCCACCGCTTACAGTGGAAGGCAATCCGGATGCCGATTTGCTGATTGTAGGCTTTGGAGGTACTTACGGACACTTGCATTCTGCCATGGATCAGTTGAACGCCATGGGCAAGAAAACGGCACTGGCACATTTCCGTGTCATCAACCCGCTGCCGAAAAATACAGCCGAAGTATTACGGAAATACAAGACCATCGTGGTGGCCGAGCAAAATATGGGACAGCTGGCAGGCTATCTCCGCATGAAAGTGGAAGGTATTCACCTGCATCAGTTCAATCAGGTAAAAGGCCAGCCGTTCGTAGTGAAAGAGCTGGTAGAGGCTTTCAGTCAACTTTTTTAATGATTCATCAATAAATATTCTGGAGGAATAACAATGAGTGAAACAAAATATACGGCAGCAGATTACAAATCCGGACAGCCTCGCTGGTGTCCGGGCTGCGGCGACCACGCTTTCCTGAATTCTTTTCACAAGGCTTTGGCCGAACTGGGAGTACCTCCCCATGAAATTGCGGTGATTTCCGGTATCGGATGTTCTTCGCGTTTGCCTTATTACATGAATACGTATGGCATGCACACCATCCACGGACGTGCGGCTGCCATTGCTACGGGAGCCAAGGTGGCTAATCCGAATCTTACTATCTGGCAGATTTCCGGTGACGGTGATGGCCTGGCTATTGGTGGTAACCATTTCATCCATGCTATCCGTCGTAATGTAGATATTAACATCATCCTGTTGAATAACCGTATTTACGGATTGACCAAGGGACAGTATTCTCCGACTTCAGCCCGTGGGTTTGTGAGCAAATCTTCCCCTTATGGTACGGTGGAAGATCCCTTCCGTCCGGCAGAATTGTGCTTCGGAGCTCGCGGCCGTTTCTTTGCCCGTTGTGCGGCAGTAGATGGCGGTCCTTCGGTGGAAGTGCTGAAAGCGGCTGCCCGTCATAAAGGTACGTCGGTAGTGGAAGTATTGCAGAATTGTGTTATCTTCAATGACGGTACGCATAATGCCGTGGCAAAAAAGGAAGACCGTGAACGCAATGCGATTTATCTGGAGCACGGTAAGCCTATGCTCTTCGGTCCGAACAAAGAATTCGGTCTGATGCAGGAAGGCTTCGGACTGAAGGTGGTGAAATTAGGTGAGAACGGCATCACGGAAAAAGACATCTTAGTGCATGATGCCCATTGTGAAGACCATACCCTGCAATTGAAACTTGCGCTGATGGAAGGCCCGGATTTCCCGATAGCCTTGGGCGTGATTCGTGATGTGGATGCACCGACATACGATGAGGCGGTGGAAGCCCAGATTGAAGAGGTTTCAGCCAAGAAGAAGTATCATACGTTTGCCGAACTGCTGGAAACGAATGATACGTGGGAGATTAAATAAATCTGACATGATAAAAAGAAAAGGAGCCAGTGATTTTTTCGTCTGGCTCCTTTTTTTCTTTATTCTTTTTCTCCATAACACAAATCGCCTGCATCTCCCAGTCCCGGCACGATATAGGAATGAGCATTCAGTTCAGGGTCGATGGCGCCGCACCACACGGTGGTTTTTTCAGCCGGGAATACTTTTTTGATATGCTCGATGGCCTGACGACTGGCAATGACCGAAGCAATGTGTATATGAGATGGCTCTCCTTTGGTAAGTAAAGCTTCGTAGGCTAATTCCATGGAACTGCCGGTAGCCAGCATCGGGTCGGTCAGAATCAGAATCTTTCCGTCCAGTCGTGGAGAAGCAATGTATTCAATGTGAATGTCGAAGTTATCTTCGTTGATGTATTTACGATAGGCCGATACGAAGGCATTTTCCGCATGGTCAAAATAGTTGATGAAGCCCTGATGAAGTGGAAGTCCTGCACGCAGGATGGTGGCTACTACGGGCTGTTCGGAAGGTATGTTCTCTACGGTTGTGGCGAGTGGGGTTTGTACGGATACCGGATGGTAGGGAAGTGTCCGGCTGATTTCGTATGCCATGATTTCGCCTACACGCTCTATGTTGCGGCGGAAGCGGATGCGGTCACCTTGTACATGCACATCACGGATTTCAGAAAGGAACTGGTTGAAAAGGCTGTTGCTTTGGTTAAAGTTGATTATTTTCATAAACATTTTCAGGTTCTTAGGAGTTTTATTATTTAAATTCCAGTCTGCAAAGAAACAAAATAAAATTGATTTGTAAAGTGGATTTGGCAATTTTGTTACACAAGTATAAATCTTTAAATGATTACGGATTTTTTTCTGTAATAACTTCTTTGAATTAAAAATATCTACTACTTTTGTAGCGCCTAAAACAAGGAGATGTTGAAGAGCAGAAAAAGCAGATTAGGCTTACATATATAGACAATAAACATTTGATATAATAACCAAATTAATCATTTGAACAATGGCAAATTTAGATCTTACTAAGTACGGTATCACTGGAACCGTAGAAATCGTACACAATCCTTCTTACGATGTATTGTTTGCAGAAGAAACAAAAGCTGGTTTGGAAGGCTTCGAAAAAGGTCAGGTAACTGAACTGGGTGCAGTAAACGTAATGACTGGTATCTACACTGGTCGTTCTCCTAAAGATAAATTCTTGGTAAAAGACGCTACAAGTGAAAACACTGTATGGTGGACTTCTGAAGAATACAAAAACGATAACAAACCTGTTACTACTGAAACTTGGAATGCTTTGAAGGCTTTGGCTTCAAAAGAATTGTCAAACAAGAAGTTGTATGTAGTTGATGGTTACTGCGGTGCAAACGAAGCTACTCGCTTGAAAGTTCGTTTCATCATGGAAGTTGCATGGCAGGCTCACTTCGTAACTAACATGTTCATCCGTCCTTCTAAAGAAGAACTGGAATCATTCGAACCTGACTTCGTTGTTTACAACGCTTCTAAGGCTAAAGTTGAAAACTACAAAGAACTGGGTCTGAACTCAGAAACTGCAGTTGTCTTCAACTTGACTACTAAGGAACAGGTCATCCTGAACACTTGGTACGGTGGTGAAATGAAGAAAGGTATGTTCTCTATGATGAACTACTTCAACCCGTTGCGTGGTATCGCTTCTATGCACTGTTCTGCTAACACAGACAAAGAAGGCAAGAGCTCAGCTATCTTCTTCGGTCTGTCTGGTACAGGTAAGACAACTTTGTCTACTGACCCGAAACGTCTGTTGATCGGTGATGACGAACACGGATGGGATAACGAAGGTGTATTCAACTACGAAGGTGGTTGCTACGCTAAGGTTATCAACTTGGATAAGGAATCTGAACCGGATATCTACAACGCTATCAAACGTGACGCTTTGCTGGAAAACGTTACTGTAGATGCTAACGGCAAGATTGACTTCGCTGACAAGAGCGTAACTGAAAACACTCGTGTTTCTTATCCTATCTACCACATCAACAACATCGTTAAACCGGTTTCTAAAGGTCCTCACGCAAAACAAGTTATCTTCTTGTCTGCTGATGCATTCGGTGTATTGCCTCCAGTATCTATCTTGAACGAAGAACAGGCTCAGTACTACTTCCTGTCAGGATTTACTGCTAAGTTGGCTGGTACAGAACGTGGTATCACTGAACCGACTCCGACATTCTCTGCTTGCTTCGGTGCTGCTTTCTTGTCATTGCACCCGACTAAATATGCAGAAGAATTGGTTAAGAAGATGAAGATGACTGGTGCAAAAGCATACTTGGTTAACACTGGTTGGAACGGAACTGGCAAACGTATTTCTATCCGTGATACTCGTGGTATCATCGACGCTATCCTGGATGGTTCTATCGAAAAAGCTCCTACTAAGACTATTCCTTACTTCGATTTCGTTGTTCCGACAGAATTGCCGGGTGTTGATCCGAAAATCTTGGATCCGCGTGACACTTATGCTGATGCTGCTGAATGGACTAAGAAAGCTGAAGACTTGGCTGGACGTTTCATCAAGAACTTCGCTAAGTTTACAGGTAATGAAGCTGGTAAGGCTTTGGTTGCTGCTGGTCCGAAATTGTAATTCTGACTTACAAAATCTTAAATATGAAAGCGGTTTCCTTCGGGAAGCCGCTTTTTTTTTGTATATTTGGTCACAATTTTAATTCGAAAATCTAATTAATTATGAAAAAGTCTATTCATCTTCTATCTATTCCAATTGTAGCTTGTTGGTTGTCGTGTACATCCGGCAAGGTGCTTCCGCCTGAACCGATTCTTCCTGTACCTGAACCCAAGCAGGTGGAATGGCAGCAGATGGAAACGTATGCTTTTATCCATTTCGGCCTGAATACTTTTAATGACCGGGAATGGGGATATGGAGATACGGATCCGAAAACGTTTAATCCGACGAATCTGGATTGCGATCAATGGGCACAGACACTGGTGAAAGCTGGTATGAAAGGGGTGATTCTTACTGCCAAGCATCATGATGGCTTTTGTTTATGGCCTTTCGAAGGAACGGAATATAGTATAAAGAACTCTCCGTGGAAGAACGGAAAGGGAAATGTGGTGAAAGAATTGTCGGAGGCTTGTAAGAAATATGGACTTAAGTTTGCTGTTTATCTTTCGCCATGGGATCGCCATCAGGCTAATTATGGTACACCTGAGTATTTACCTTACTTTTATGCACAGTTGCATGACCTGCTGACAAATTATGGACCGGTATTTGAAGTATGGTTTGACGGAGCGAATGGTGGTGACGGATGGTATGGCGGTGCAAAGGACATACGTACCATCGATCGCAAGAATTATTATAATTATCCTCGTATTTATGAAATGCTGGATAGTATCCAGCCTCAGGCTATCATCTTCTCGGATGGAGGACCAGGTTGCCGTTGGGTAGGCAACGAGAAAGGTTTTGCCGGAGCCACCAACTGGTCGTTCCTGCGAGAAGGAGAAGTACATCCGGGTTATGAAAAGAGTTATGAGTTACAGTACGGCCATGCAGATGGAAATCAGTGGGTGCCTGCCGAATGTGACGTGTCTATCCGTCCGGGATGGTTCTATCATCCGGAGGAAGATGACAGAGTGAAAAGTCCGGATCAGCTGGTGGATTTGTATTACCGCAGTGTGGGACATAATGCGACTTTATTGTTGAACTTCCCGGTTGACCGGAGAGGATTGATTCATCCGGTAGATTCTGCTAATGCAGTTCGTTTCCATGAAATGATTCAGCAGCAGCTGAAGACGAATTTGGTGGCAGGAATGACGCCTAAGGTGTCAAATGAACGTGGAGGAGATTTTGTAGCATCAGCTTTGACCGATGATAATTTTGATACTTACTGGGCTACGGAAGACGGGGTAACTACAGCTGATATTGAATTCTCGTTTGATACGCCTACTCGAATGAATCGTATGATGCTTCAGGAATATATTCCATTGGGACAGCGTGTAAAAGCATTTGTGGTGGAATACCTTGATAAAGATACATGGCTTCCGGTGAAGTTGAATGAGGAAACTACTACTATTGGATATAAACGTCTGTTGCGTTTTGAAACGGTGGAAACAAAGGGTATACGTATTCGGATTACGGATGCACGTGGCCCGCTTTGTTTGAGTAACGTAGGAGTGTATGATGCAGGCAATGTATCTGATTCCTTTGTAGAGAAGGTGGAAGACATTGAATCTTTGCCTTATCTTTTGCCGGATGTTAAAGCCGATGAGGCGGCAAAGGCTTCTGACAAGCAGGCGCAGACCACTTGTTTGGTAGAAGGTAACCGTTTGTTGATTGAACTTCAAGAGGAGCGACTGGTTTCTTCTCTTCATTTCTTGCCTGATCAGGGTGAACCTAACAAGGGTCTGATTGCCAATTATGAAATACGTGTCGGCGTGAGCAGGATGCAGTGAATCAACTGGTCAAATCGGGTGAGTTCTCAAATATACAGAATAATCCGGTGATGCAGTCGGTATTCTTTACTCCGGTAAAAGCCCGTTATATAGAGTTGAAGGCTACGCGTATGATTCGTGCGGGCGAACCGATGGGATTTGCCGAATTAGGGGTGAAATAACCAGGTGAAAATAAGAGTTTATGAAAAATGTAATTTATTCAATGTTGGGAGCAGGATTATTGTGCCTCTCCAGTTGTGGTGGACAGACGCAGACGGAACAGACCCCTGCGGTTGATAAGTCTTCGGCTAAGAATCAGGTGATTGAAACTATCATGACGCGACGGAGTGTGCGAAAATATCTGCCGCAGCCGGTAAATCGTGATACGATGCAGATGATTCTGGACTGTGGTATTCATGCACCCAATGGGCAGAATAAACAGTCATGGGCAGTACGCGTGGTGGACAATCCGGAGTTTATCAACGGTATTACGGAAGTGTATAAGAAGGTGAATCCAAAAGTCGCAGAAGATCCGGGATTCAAGAATATGTTCCGCAATGCACCTACGGTAGTATTTATTGCCAACGATACCTCGTATGATATGTCGCAGATAGACTGTGGACTGCTGGGAGAAAATATGATTCTTTCGGCCTGGTCAATGGGCATCGGTTCCTGCTGTTTGGGAAGCCCTATACGCTTTATGAAGACAGAGCCTCAGGCAGCAGACTATCTGAAGCGCCTGAATATACCCGAAGGTTATGAATTGTTGTATTGCATAGCCTTCGGATATCCAGATGAATCACCGGCTGCTAAACCGCGTGATGCATCGAAAGTGATGTTTGTGGAGTAATATTATCGCGCTCCCAAATCGTCATAAGAAGATTGTAGAATCGCTTTCCCCAGTTCTGTGCGTCGTTCGTTCGGAGCTGGGGATTCTATTAATGCCTTGCTGGAATTGTTGTCTATCAGTGTCGTGCCGGTACTGTCGCGGAAAGCAAATCCGTTGTTATAGGTGTAGTAGGCAAACGGATAGTTGTAGTCTTTTCCTAACACGTTACGGCTGAAGTTAAATTCCTTGTGGCTGATTCCCAGTTGTGCCAGTAGGGTAGCGGCCATATCACTTTGGTTCATCAGTTTGTCAATGACCATAGGCTGCTTGATGGCACCTCCTAACCACAGCATCGGAATATGATGAATACGCGGGTCGTGCACCAGCCCTTCTTCCGGATAATAGAAACCATGGTCCGGCAGGCAGATGACAAGCAGGTTTTTCCATTGAGGAAGAGCCTTGAGCTTATCGATAAATTTCCCCAAACAATCATCAGTAAAGGCAAAGGCATTGGGAATCTTTTCTTTCAGGCGATGATAGGGTACTTCAAACGGTTCATGGCTGCTCAGGGTAAGGAAAGCAGTATGCCAGGGCTGGTCAGTGTTTCGCTCCTTTATCTGACGGTAGAGGTGCTCGAAGGTGATGTCATCGTTTACTCCCCATGGGTTTTTTCGTTCTTCCATACTGAAATCTATATCTGCTGTCAACTGTTGGTATCCGCTGCCCAGTAAGTAGCTCTTCATGTTGGTAAAGTTGATGTCACCTCCATACAGAAAATCTGTGGCATAGCCTTGTTCCCGCAGTTTTCCGGCAATGGAAGGCAAGGTGCGGCTTTTGGCGGGAGATTTCATGACGGAAACCGTGGGGAAGCTTTGGTAGCCGCTGAAGGTACAGACTGTGCCTCGGTCGGTACGGAAACTGTTAGCATAGCAGTTGGTAAAGAAAACTCCTTCCTTGCTCAGACGCTCCAGATTCGGACTGACATCAGGTACTCCTCCTAATGATTCTACGAATACTCCTCCAAAACCTTCCATGAGAATTATCAGTACATTGGGACGGTTGGTAGTGAGTAATGAAACTTCATTTTCTCCCGTGTCTGCATACAATCCTTCAAATAGATTAGCGCGTTTTTCTTCATCGAAGAAATTAAATTGCTGGGCAAAATCGGTTGTCTTACTGATGGAGGATAGCAGGCTGAAATCCGGGTTGATGGCGGAATGATTCAGAAATTCATCATTACAGAAATAGGCTTGTCCTACGTTGCTGGTGGATTCGGTAACACCTCCTCGTATGATGATAAAGATGATACCTCCTAAGAGAATAGTTATCAGACTACCAGCAATGCGCTTCTGGACTTGTGGCAGATTGGCTGGGGTAATTTTATACAGTCCCCATGTTACCAAGGCTGATAAGATGAGGATACACAGCAGTCGTATCAGAATAAATCCTAAGGATACGCTGGCCATGGCATTTTTCGGAGAGTCCAGATAGAGGAAGATGGAAGCGTCCAGTTTAAATCCCCAGAACGGATAGAGGGCCATATCGCCAATGAAGATAAGTGTGGTAGCCAGACTGATTAAGACGTAGTAGCCGATAAGTATCTTCTTCAGAGGAAAACGGCGGAACCATATACTACAGAGAATAACCAGCCAGGGAATAGCCGTCAGGTAGCCGGTGGTAGCAGCATCAAGCGTAAAGCCATGGAACAATACTCGGAGGTAGTCTGTGAAAGCGGTTCCTTTCTCACATGCACCATTATAGAGCATAAAGATTGGTTTCTGAAGCAGGAAATAGCCCAGTATGCTGGCGAAAAAGCATCCCAGATATGTAAGTCTCTTTTTCATCTGTTTGAGTTTTTGATTATTTACGTCCGAAGTCAGCGGGGACTTCTCCCCATACGTCAGTCTCCCACTTGAGCAGGGGAGTGGTATAAGTGTTTTCTTTCAGCCATTTTTCAGCCCGTTCAATTAACTGGAAGAGCGCTTCTGTTTTTTCAGTACGTTCCAGTTTGGTCTTGCATTTTTTTGCTTTACCCAGGAGAGGGCATTACGGCTGTCGGAATAGATGGGCATGTTCAGGTTCTTTTGTTTAAGAAGTGCCAGCCCGTGAACGATGGCCAGGAATTCTCCGATATTGTTGGTACCGTAAACCGGTCCGAAATGGAAGATTTCCTGTCCCGTCAGCAGGTACACTCCGCGATATTCCATGGGCCCGGGGTTACCGCTACAGGCAGCATCTACTGCCAGGCAGTTCAAGTTGAAGTTTTCGGGGAGTTGTGCCTCGGCTTTTTCTGAAGACGATGCACGATGACGGTTCATGTACTGATATGCAGGAGTAGCAAAGGCATGTTCTGCTTCTTCCTGTGAATCAAAAGACTTATATATAGCCCCTTTATAGCCTTGTATTTGCAGTTGGCAGTCGGTCCATGAAGAATAGATACCCGGATTCACTCCTTTCCAGACCACGTAGAATTTTTGTTTAGCCATAAGATGGTCTTTAAAAAGAAAGTGGCTGTGCAAAAGGAGTGTGGTCCACTCCTTTGCCAGCCACCTGATATACAAGATTGTAATTACATACGTTCAGGTACTTCGATACCCAGCAAGCCCATAGCCAGTTTGACTACTTTGCCTACATTCTGGCTCAAAGCGAGACGGAATATTTTCAGGGCTTCATTTTCTTCACGCAGGATGCTGAAGTCATGATAGAACTGGTTGTATTCTTTTACCAAGTCGTAAGCATAGTTTGCCAGGATAGACGGGTTGTAATCTGTTCCAGCCTGTTTCACTACGTTGGTAAAGTCGGCCAGCATTTGAATCAGACCTTCTTCTTTCGTACTCAGTTCAATACCGCTTGGGATGACAGCCGGGATGCTGAGTCCGGCTTCTGTTGCCTTACGCAGAATGGACTGAATACGTGCGTATGTATACTGGATGAACGGACCTGTGTTTCCGTTGAAGTCGATAGACTCTTTCGGGTTGAAAGTCATGTTCTTGCGGGCATCTACTTTCAGGATGAAATATTTCAAGGCACCCAGACCTACGATGCGTGCGATGTCGTCTGCCTCTTCCTGAGTCAGTCCGTCCAGTTTACCCAGTTCGTTGCTGGTTTCCTTGGCAGTTTCAATCATGGCCTCCATCAGGTCGTCGGCATCTACTACTGTACCTTCGCGGCTCTTCATCTTACCTTCCGGCAGTTCCACCATACCGTAAGAGAAGTGTACAAGGTCTTTACCCCATTCGAAGCCCAGCTTGTCGAGCAGGATAGACAATACCTGGAAGTGGTAGTTCTGTTCGTTACCTACCACATAAATCATCTTGTTGATAGGATAATCCTGGAAGCGCAGCTTGGCAGTACCGATGTCCTGTGTCATGTATACAGAAGTACCGTCACCACGGAGCAGCAATTTATGGTCCAGACCTTCCGGAGTCAGGTCGGCCCATACAGAACCGTCTTCCTTGCGATAGAACAGCCCTTTTTCCAGACCTTCCATTACCTTTTCCTTTCCTTCAAGGTAAGTCTGTGATTCGTAGTATATCTTGTCGAAGCTTACTCCCATCATCTTGTAAGTTTCATCGAAACCTGCATATACCCAGTCATTCATCTTCTTCCAGAGGGCACGTACTTCCGGGTCATTAGCTTCCCATTTGCGAAGCATTTCGCGTGCTTCCAGCATCAACGGAGAGTTTGCTTCAGCTTTTGCCTTTGCTTCTTCTTCGTTCATACCTTCTGCCTGATATTGAGCCATGAGCTCTTTTACTTCAGCTTTGTAGTGCTTGTCGAAAGCTACGTAGTAGTCACCAATCAGGTGGTCACCTTTCTTGCCTGATGATTCAGGAGTTTCACCGTTACCATATTTCAACCAGGCCAGCATAGACTTACAGATGTGAATACCACGGTCGTTTACAATGTTGGTTTTTACCACCTTGTTGCCGTTGGCTGCCATGATGTTAGCCAGTGCGCTTCCCAGCAGGTTGTTACGCACGTGACCCAGGTGGAGCGGTTTATTGGTATTAGGAGAAGAATATTCAATCATGACAAGTGGCGCATTGTCGTCAGCTTTTTGTATGCCCCACTGATTGTCAGCATGGATGCGGTTCAGCAGCTCAATCCATACGTCAGATGCAATGGTCAGGTTCAGGAAACCTTTGATTACATTATAATTTGCGATGGCCGGTTCATTCTGTTTCAAGTATTCCCCGATTTCTTGTGCAGTCTGTTCCGGACCTTTCTTAGACATTTTCAGAAAAGGAAAGACAACCAGTGTCAGGTGGCCTTCAAATTCTTTCTTCGTTTTCTGAAGTTGAACCATTTTGGCAGGAACTTCCTGATTGTATAAGGTCTTTATACCGTTCAGGATAGATTCGGTCAGTTTATCTTCTATTTTCATGTGTATATAGTTTATGTAATTATCCTATCTTAAGCGTACAAAGATAGTGATTTTTACGCTTTTCCTGCCGTTCTGTTGCGTATTATTACATATTCTTTCTCCATTCAGACGGAGAGACTCCTTCTTGGAGTTTGAATTGTTTGCTGAAGTGAGCCAGATCTGTGAATCCTATTCGTTCGGCTATTTCCGATAAACTTCGTTTAGGGGTTTGGCCCATCAATTGCTTGGCTTCTTCGATGCGCAGGTGATTGATCCATAAGTTGAAGTTTAAGTCGTATGTGTTGTTAATATAGTTCGAAAGATAAGTCCGGTTTATTCCTATAATTTTACATTAATTCTATGATGGTAAACCTGGAGTTTAAGAA
>ENA-OPZN01000085-OPZN01000085.1-human-gut-metagenome-genome-assembly--contig:-NODE-85-length-37232-cov-5.553214_pt1 | contig 37232 bp, 25 predicted proteins | sample MGYA00242483_ERZ504503 | MGnify/ENA primary metagenome ERZ504503 (study PRJEB26092, sample SAMD00036285) | human gut metagenome | host: Homo sapiens | study: EMG produced TPA metagenomics assembly of... | reverse complement strand
CAACTTCTTTTTCGGAATAGTATTTCCCTAAAATGATGGAAAACAAGTTATTGTTGATATGATTGAAGATATTGGTTATCATCAGTTTGGCACTGAAGTTTACCATCCTTTCAGAGGTTTGAAACTGAATTTCAGGGTGGGTCTCCAGGGTGAAAAACTCCACAGGCAGATGTTCAGGACGCTGATGTAGACAATGCTTTGTGTTGCAATGCTCCAGTAAGAACATCCCAAGCAGGCCATAATGATTCCTACGATGCCTGAAACGGCTAGTCCGCTGATGCTGGCAATGGTTTTTTGTTTGACCATCAGGTTGCGGAACAAATAAGCGTTCTGTGAAATGCCCAGGCTGGAAATAACAAAGCCTAAAAAAGCATATCGAGCCAGAGGAATCAGATTTTCATTGTCGTAGAAATCGGCTATCAGTGGGGCACAGAAAAACAAGATGAGGTAGAGTGTGACACTTATGGCGCTGCTGAACCAGAATACAGCGTTGTAATCTTCGTGGCGGATTTCTTTCTTGTTGGCAAGTGCCGAAGTGAATCCGCTTTCCTGAAGAGATGCTGCAATGAGAGAAAAGATACTCAGCATACCTATCATACCGTAATCGGTATCATTCAGAATGCGTGAAGTCACGATTCCGAATATCAGGTTCAAGAGCTGCATAGCACCGTTATTGATGCCACTCCAAAACAAGCCTTTCGCCGTTTTTCTTTAAGTGACTCTGCCATATTTGAGGATTGTGTGGAGTTTATGAGGAAAAGAAAATTGAGAATGGCGGGATTCTCTTATCCGCTCATTCTCAATTTCTTTAATTATTTAAAGTAGATTATTTTACTTCGCTTCCTGGTTTTACTTCGTTCAAAGTAGTGGTAACGGACAATGAACCGTCAAAGTTTTCTGCGCTGAGAATCATACCTTCGCTCACCAGGCCGTTTTTGAACTGACGAGGAGCTAAGTTGGCGATAAACAGCACTTGCTTGCCTACCAAGTCTTCCGGTTTGTAATGCTGAGCAATACCGCTGACAATGGTACGGTTTTCCAGTCCGTCGGCAATCTTGAATTTCAGCAGCTTCTTCATCTTAGGTACATTTTCGCATTCCAATACAGTACCTACACGGATGTCGAGTTTCTCAAATTCTTCGAAAGCAATGGTCGGTTTAATCGGATTAGCCTTGTAATTGGCTGCTTCGTTGGCCTTCTTGGTAGCCAGCAATTTATCTACCTGTGCCTGAATAACGTCGTCTTCAATCTTTTCGAACAACAGTTCAGGCTTGTTCAGCTGATGGCCTTCTGCCAGCAAGTCTGTACGTCCCAGCTGTTCCCAGTCGAAGCTTTCCATGTTCAGCATCTTGCGCAGTTTTTCAGAACTGAACGGCAGGAACGGTTCAAAAGCAATGGCCAGGTTGGCAACCAACTGCAATGAAATGTTCAGGATGGTAGCCACACGTGCCATGTCGGTTTTAGCCAGTTTCCATGGTTCTGTATCTGCCAAGTATTTGTTTCCGATGCGGGCCAGGTTCATGGCTTCTTTCTGTGCGTCGCGGAATTTGAACACGTTCAGCAGTTTTTCTACTTCTTCTTTTACGTCGGCAAATTCCTTCAGTGTTTCACGGTCGTAGTCGTTCAATTCACCACAAGCCGGAACCTTTCCATCGAAATATTTGTGAGTCAGCACCAGGGCACGGTTTACGAAGTTACCGTATACTGCTACCAGTTCGTTGTTGTTACGAGCCTGGAAATCTTTCCATGTAAAGTCGTTGTCCTTAGTTTCCGGAGCGTTAGCAGTCAGCACGTAGCGCAATACATCCTGTTTGCCAGGGAAATCCTGCAGGTACTCGTGCAACCATACTGCCCAGTTGCGTGAAGTTGAAATCTTGTCACCTTCCAGGTTCAGGAACTCGTTAGAAGGCACGTTGTCCGGAAGAATGTAGCTTCCTTCTGCCTTCAACATGGCCGGGAATACGATACAGTGGAACACGATGTTATCTTTTCCAATGAAATGAATCAGGCGTGTTTCAGGGTCTTTCCACCATTTCTCCCATGAATCGGGCAACAGCTCTTTTGTATTAGAGATATAGCCGATAGGTGCATCGAACCATACATACAATACTTTTCCTTCTGCACCTTCTACCGGAACCGGAATACCCCAGTCAAGGTCGCGGCTCACGGCACGAGGCTGCAGCCCCATATCCAGCCAGCTCTTGCACTGTCCGTACACATTCGGACGCCATTCCTTGTGGTCTTCCAGAATCCATTTGCGCAACCAGCCTTCGTGTTTGTCAAGTGGCAAATACCAGTGTTTGGTTTCCTTCATGACAGGCTGGCTTCCGCTGATGGCACTTTTCGGGTTAATCAGTTCTGTGGGAGAAAGTGTACTTCCACATTTTTCACACTGGTCACCGTAAGCACCTTCTGCATGGCAGCGAGGGCATTCTCCCGTAATGTAACGGTCAGCTAAGAATGTGTGAGCTTCCTCGTCATAATATTGCATGGAAGTTTTTTCGATAAACTCATGCTTGTCATACAATTTACGGAAAAAGTCAGATGCTAACTGATGGTGAGTAGGTGAAGAGGTACGTCCGTACACATCGAATGAAATACCGAATTCTTTAAAAGAATCCTTAATGAGGGTGTGATAACGGTCCACAATATCCTGTGGGGTTACACCTTCTTTTTTAGCGCGGATAGTGATGGGCACTCCATGTTCATCCGAACCTCCGATAAAGAGCACGTCTTCTTTTTTCAGGCGCAGATAGCGCACGTAAATATCGGCCGGCACATAAACCCCTGCCAGATGGCCGATATGGACCGGACCGTTGGCGTATGGCAGAGCCGATGTAACGGTCGTCCGTTTAAAGTTCTTTTCCATATACGTATATAGTTTATTCTAAGTTGCAACCTTACGATGTGCAAAGATACGATTTATTTGGAAATTATTCTTTTTTGAGGCGTACGAAGCGAATTTTTCGGGATGGGTTTAAGATATATTGGTTTCAAAACTTTGAAGGTAGAATCCGGTGAATGTGTTTATAAGAATTTATGGAGTAGTCGAAATCTTTTTGTAACCTTATTGTGCCATAGTTTAATTACCTGCAATCATTGTGCAATGCCCCCCTCATACTTTGCACAGAAATTTTATTCTATTAACAGGTTATGAAAAAGTAATTAGATTGTTTTGTTTAATTGTCTGTATGACAGGATTTTTTACGAATTCTGCTCAGGCTAAAATTTTTGAAGATGATTGGGCTCAAGGTCTTGTTGTCGACCAAAATGGAGAGGCCGTAATCGGTGCCAGTATTTTTGAGAAGGGAACTCAAAATGGAACGGTAACGGATGTGGATGGAAAGTTCAGATTAGATGTACAGAGCTATGAACATACGCTGGAAATATCTTATATCGGTTATACCACACAGCGTATAAAACCGAAAAAGGGAGATAATCTGCATATTGTATTGGTTGAGGATTCTAAAACAATGGATGAGGTTGTGGTAGTAGGTTATCAGACCATGCGTAAAACAGATGTGGTGGGAGCTGTTTCCAGCATCAAGTCAAAAGAGTTAAACGTAACTACACCTACAGTTGGGCAAAGTTTGGTCGGAAAGGTCTCTGGTGTACAGATTGCTCAGGTAAGTGGTGCACCTTATCAGAGTACAAAAATACGTGTACGTGGTGTGGCCTCTATTAATGCGAGCTCTGACCCGTTATATGTTATAGATGGTTATCCTTCCAATGAAGATTTGATGTTGAGTCCTGAAGATATCGAGTCTATTGAAGTCTTGAAGGATGCAGCCTCGGCAGCTATTTATGGTTCACGTGCAGCTGGTGGTGTTGTGTTGATTACAACTAAGCGTGGAAAAGAGGGAAAAGCGAAGGTAAACTATAATTTTCAGTTTAGTGTAAATCAGCTGGCCAAAAAAGTGAAATTATTGAATTCTGCACAATTTGCAGATTTGGTTGTTGATGGACGTAATAATGCATATAAAAATTTCATGGTTAATGCAGGAAAAGCATGGGATGATGCTTACTTTAGTGATACGAATGATGTACGTGCACAGCGTTTAGGTTCTAGTAATAGTGCAGCTATGATTCCAGAATTTTTATATGATTTTGAGAATCAGCGTGTAATCACACCGGAATATGATACAGACTGGCAAGATGAGTTGTATCGTAATGCTCCTTCACAGCGTCATCATATCTCTGTAAATGGGGGTACAGATAAAATTCGTTATGAAGTTAGTGCAGCTTATCAGAATCAGGAAGGTATTATTCTTTCTACGGGACAACGTCGCCTGAATTTACGTGGAAACTTAGATATACAAGTAAGCTCTAAGTTTAAGGTAGGAGCTAATTTTTCCAATACATCTAACTGGAATCGAGAAGTGGAAGAAGGGCGTTTTGATCATGGACCGATTCTTGGGGCTTTGATTTATGCACCGATTTTCCGTTGCTATGATGAAAATGGTCAATTGGTAAAAGGTGAGATGACAAGTTATTCAAGTAATTATGGATTCCAGCAGATTGAGAATCCGGTAGCATTAGCTACGGAAACAAAAATCAGAAGAAACGGAGTACGTAATACATATAATTTGACAGCAAGTTATGAACCGTTGAAAGATTTATTCTTGAAGGCAAATTTAGGAATGTATAATTATAGTGAAAAATACGAGTTTTATCGTCCTACCAGTTTTATCATCCGGGGCAAATTTACCAGGAACAGATCAGGCCAAAGCTGCGGCTAATTCTATAGCAAGAACTTCTTTGCAATCAGATTATTTGGCTGAATTTACAGCAAACTATAATAAGAGCTGGAATCAGGTACATAATTTCAGTGGTGTTGCAGGTTATTCTATTCAAAAAATATGTATGATATTTTGGGAGTAAAAGCTACTGGTTATCAGGATGATCATATTACAGAAGTGACAGGTCATGGTGCTGATCCTAGTGATATTACATTAAATAGTACTTCAAAATCAAACTGGACAATGATTTCTTATTTTACACGTTTGAATTACAATTTTGCAAATAAGTACTATTTAACTGCTTCATTCCGAGGTGATGCTTCTTCTTTGTTTGGCCCTGAAAATCGTTGGGGATACTTCCCATCAATCTCTGCGGCTTGGACTGTTTCAAATGAAGATTTTTATAAAGCTGCTTTTGGTGATAGTTCTTCATTGAAAGTGAGAGCAAGTTGGGGTATGAGTGGAAATAACAATATTGGTAATTATCAATATGCTGCAGTAATGAATTCTCCATCTGGGACTGTGATTGGAAATGGAACGATTGTATCAGCTATGTATCCAGGTGGAGTAAAAGATAATGCGATTGGCTGGGAGTCAACTTCTCAATATAACGTAGGTGTGGATTTGGGCTTGTTTAATAATCGTTTGGCGATTTCTGCCAACTATTATTTGAGTCATACTCAAGATTTGTTGTTCGAGCAGCCTGTATCTGCAATTTCTGGTGCAACTTCTATGCTCACAAATCTTCCGAATTCTAAGATTCGTAATACGGGATGTGATATTCAAGTAGATGGTAGAGTATTGAGTGGAAAAGATTATAGTTTTAATATTAGTGGTAACATTTCTGTTAACCGTAATAAAGTATTGGAATTAGATGGTGGCAATACCATTATTACTAATGGTGCAGAACGTTCTTATAAAACTCATATTACAATGGAGGGACAGCCTATTGGAATGTTTTATGGGTTTAAGGTAATTGGAATGGTTACAGAAGCAGATATGGCTGGAATTCAGGCCGATGATGCTGTTTATAAAGCAAATGGAAATAAATTCCCTGAAGGATATAAATTAAAAGGTCCGGCTCGTTCATTGTCACAATCTATTGCGCTCCAACCGGGCGACATTTATTTTGAAGATGTAAATGGAGATGGGGTTGTAGATGACAATGATAAAACAGTGATTGGTAATCCTCATCCGAAATTTACTTATGGACTAAACCTGAGTGGAAGTTATAAAGATTTTGATATGAGTGCTTCTTTCAATGGCTCATACGGAAATAAAGTATTGGATGGACAAGATTACTATTTATTTAATATGGAAGGTTCTGGTAATCAATATGTGGAAGCAGACCAGCGTTATCGTGATGTAGAAAATCCAGGAAATGGTTGGGTTTATAAAGCATCTCGTGGAGGAACACAGAGTAATAGTACTCGTTTGTCTACTTTCTATTTGCAGGATGGTTCGTTTTTCAGATGTACAAACATTAGCGTAGGTTATACATTCTCCAATGTAAAGAATTGGTCAAAAGGAGTAATTAGCAACTTACGAGTATATGTGGCAGCTGATAATTTGTTTACTATTAGCAAATATAAGGGATACAATCCAGAGGTAGATTATAATGACGGTGCGAATTTGACTCCGGGGGTAGATTATGGAAAATATCCATTGGTGAGAGCATATAATATGGGACTTCAATTAACATTCTAAGAGATTACACAATGAAAAAACAATATTATTTACTGCAATTCTGGCAGTTGGACTTAATTTAACTTCGTGTGAAGATTTTCTGTCAGAAGATAATCCTAATAAAATACCAGTAGAGAATTATTTTACTACTGAGAATGATGTTGAACGTGCTGTATACGGTGCTTATATGGCATTACGTTCAGGGTCTTGTATGGGCGAAGGAAGTACTATGTATACAGAGGAACGTTCAGATAATACAGGACGTTTGGATAATCAGTCTTCTGCCGGTGAGCCTTTTCAGTTTACAGACTTTTCATTACTCCCTAGTAATACTTATTTGAAAAGTCATTGGCAGGCGATGTATAAAACAGTCAATAATGCAAATTTTGCTTTAAAAGGTATTCAGACTGTGACTTTTAGTGATGAAAAAGAGAAAGATAATTATGAAGCTGAGGCCCGTTTTGTGCGTGCGCTAGTATATTTTGATATTGTGCGTAAGTGGGGAGATGCTCCATTAGTAACATCTTATCTTGCTACTCCAGCTGAAATTGAAGCGCATACTTTCCGTGAGGATAAGAAGAAGATTTATGAGCAGATAGTAGAAGATTTAGAGTTTGGAATTGAGAAAAGTACCTTGCCAAATCATCAGCCTGAAGGTAATAAAGGGCGAGCAAATAAAGCAGCTATGGCAGGATTACTTGGAAAAGTATATTTGACAATGGCCCATGTGCTGGATACCCAGAATCGGAAAGAATATTTAAACTCTGCAAAAACGTATCTCGAAATGTGCTTAGGAATGAAGCAGTTTAATCGCCTGAATGAAGTTACTTATGATGACAATGCACAGACTGGTTTATTTGCTGTTGCTAACAAGTCTACTTGTCCTGAAATTCTTTTCCAGATTGTATATAAACAAGGGGATAAAGATTACCATTCTTCGATTGCGGCAGATAATCAGTCAATTGGTATTACATGTAATTCGCAATATCCTTCAAAAGGTCAGGGAACTTATGTAAATGAGGATTTGATAAATGAATATGAAGCTACTGATAAGCGAAAAGCATTCTCAGTTGTTTATGCTGATAATCCTAAAGCAATGGCTTATTGCATTACAAAGTTCCGTGATACTAGTGACGCTGCGGGTACTTTAGCTTATGGAGGCAATGATTGGATTATATTACGTTATGCCGATGTTATCTTGATGATGGCTGAGGTTTATGAAGCTTTGGGTGAAGAAACAAAAGCAATCCCTTATTTGGATGAGGTACGTGAAAGGGCAGGATTACCAGGTTATATTGAATCTATCCAAAATACCGACTACAGAAGTAAATATCCGACACTGAAATTAGCTATTCTTCATGAGCGCCGTGTAGAGCTTGCTTTTGAGAATCAGCGTTGGTATGATTTACTCCGTTTCTTTACGATTGATGAATTAGTAACTTATATGCATGCAAAGGATCCGAATTGTTATGGTATCTCCAATTTGCAGAACTTCAATGAAAAAGATATTTATTATCCGATTCCTTATGATGAGTGGAAGTTGAATCCGGAAGGAATGTATCAGAACGAAGGATATTAATCATTAAATAAAATTTGAAGATGAAGAGAATTACTTGTATGATTTTTCTTCTCTGCACAGTCTTTGTACTCTCTGCTCAGGAGAGTGCAAAGACTCTTGTGGTAGATTTGAAGAGTCATGAAACGAAGAAAGTATTGGTAGTGGCTCATCGTGGCGACTGGAGAAATGCACCTGAAAACTCATTACAGGCCTTTCAAAATTGTATTGCGATGGGAGTTGACATGATTGAGATTGATTTGAAGATGACAAAAGACAATCAGCTGGTAATTATGCACGACAATACTATAGACCGTACGACCGACGGAAAGGGAAAAGTTTCGGATTATACGTTGGCAGAATTGCGAAAGTTTCATCTGAAAAATGGATTGGGAAGAGTTACTTTTCATCCAATTCCGACTTTGGAGGAGGTATTGGAACTGACAAAAGGAAAAATTCTGATAAACATAGATAAGGGCTATGATTATTTTCAAGAAGTGTATAAGTTATTGGTAAAAACACAGACTATAGACCAGGTGGTAATAAAATCCGGATATGCTTATGAAAAAGTCAAGGCTGAAAATGGGGATGTACTTGACAAAGTTATCTATATGCCGATTGTAGACTTGAACAATCCTGATGCAGAGGCGTTTATAGAGGGGTATAGACAGATGAAACCTGTGGCAATGGAATGCTGCTTTTCAGAAGTAACTCCGGAAGTTTTTTACGTTTACTTCAAAAAGTGAAAGATAATGGTTCTAAGATTTGGCTGAACGGATTATGGCCTTCATTGAATGGTGGGCATGATGATGACCGTGCTGTGGAATTGAATCAGAAAGATGAAAGCTGGGGATGGTTGTTAGAAAAAGGAGCTTCATTAATTCAGACAGACCGTCCTGTGCAGTTACTGCAATATTTAAAAGAGGAGGGCAGACGATGAAAAAGATAGGTATATGCTGTTTGGGTTTACTGTTTTCCTTATGCTCGTATGCACAGGTTCAGAGAGAATACCATTTAATTTCTGCAGAGAAGATAGAGAATAAAGCATATTATTTTACAGCTCTGTTGCGTGAATTTGGTGAAGTAGATTCTATGATTTGTCATGACCCTGTTTTGAAAAAAATGGGGCTGAAGAAATTAGAGCGTTTGCATGAGGCAAAAACTTCGCAGGAACGGGTGGAAGCGATGAAATTCTCTGCAGAAGAGATTACAGAAGCTGCAAAAGCATTGGCAAGTCTTTATAAGCCAGGAAATCCGATTGATCGGTTGTTGACAAGGCATATAATCCCTTCCGGTTGCTATCAGCAGTATAAAGAGAATGGGGCAGAGTTCTTGAAAAAAATCTGGGAGCAAGATGCAGAAGGAATGAACTATGCGATAGAGGTGTATGCAGCAGCCCGGAAACCTCATTATCCTCAAATCGATTCTATTGGCTTTTACATACATAGCCGCCGGTTTATCGAGGAAATTCTTCCTGCTTGTCAGCAAAATATTGCATTTGAGGTAAACACATCCTGTTTTTTATTCTGTACCTATGGCTGCTGTTAAGGCTTTGCTTGATGTGAACGACCGCCGTCAGTCGATTGATTATGAGCCTCTGTGTTCGACAGAAAACAGAATGGCATATACTCAGGTTAGCCAAACAGAATGGAACAATTATCCTTATACAGCCATTTTAGTGTTAGGCGCAGGACCCGAGGAGCCCAATGTATCTATTAGCCCAGAAGGGAAGCTTCGTTCTGCCTATGCAGCCATGATGTATCGTCAGCATCAGGCACCATTTATTATTGTATCGGGAGGAAGAGTACATCCATATCATACTCCTTACAATGAGGCTTTTGAAATGAAAAAGTATTTGATGGACGTTTGGCAGATTCCGGAGAGTGCCATTATTATAGAGCCTCATGCGCGACATACTACCACGAACTTTCGTAATGCAGCACGTATTATGTTCCGTAACGGTTTTCCTGTAGAAAAGGCCGCAGTGGTAACGTCTTCTTTTTCTCATTTAAATTTTGTGGAAGGAATGGATTCACGTTGTCTTCGTGAATTAGGTTATGTACCTTATCGTTTAGGGAAAAGGCTGAATGAGCGTATGATGGAATTTTTCCCGTTGCAGGAGTCATTAATTATTCAGCCCACAGAACCCATTGACCCTTGAGTAGGAATTATAACTTGAAACGAGAATTAGTCTTATGAGGATAAAAGCATTTTTGTTTTTCTATGGTGCCTGTTTCCCCTTTTGTTATCTGCGACGCCTCATAACATTGCCTCTTTGGCAAAGGTCTCTTGCTCTTCAGCTGCAGGGAAGGAGATGGATGCAACACGTGTGTCAGACGGGCTTATACGTATACTGAATACAGGAGAATGGCGTTCAGGTAGCCGCCTGGATATGAGGGGCAGAGTTCGTCCCTTCCCCTGGGTACAATTGGATTGGGATTACCCTGTAAACATTAGCCAGATTATTTTATATGATTGTCCGGATATAAGCAGCCATACGGCGGCAGGTACTCTTTCATTCAGTGACGGAACTTCGATTGATGTAAATTTAATTGCTAATGATGGTGCACCTAAAGTGGTTGATTTTGAATCTAAAAGAGTCAGTTGGGTACGTTTCCAGGTAACTGATGGTGAAGGAGAGAATCTTGGCCTGTCCGAGATAGAAGTCTTGCCTTCTCCTGAATCTTATTCAGACTATGTCTCTTGGGTAAATCCTTATGTGGAAACAGCCAAGGGACGTTATTTCTTTTTGTGACCGGAAGTCTTCCTTTTGGATGATGAGCTCTGCTCCTCTGACACGTAATATAAATCAAGGCGGTGGGGGATACAGTTATAACTCTACCCGGGTTTTAGGTTTTCCTCAGATTCATGACTGGGTTATATCAGGTTTGAATCTGATGCCGATAACAGGTCAGATTGATACCCGTAAAGGTGAAAGTGGGTGGAGCTCTTCTTTTTCGCATGATGGAGAAATCGTGCAGCCAGGCTACCATCGGTTATTTTGGATAGATATGGAATATGGGTAGAACAGACAATCACTGAACGTGTGGGATTTTATCGGCTGACGTATGCACAAGAGTCACTGGCGAAAGTCCTGCTAGGACTTGGCGGACATATATCTACTTCTACGATGGTGGGTGCACACGCTTCGCGCGTAAATGAAACGGAAATCGCGGGATATTTTGACACCACAGGAAGAGTATGGGGAGGAGTCGATAAGGCGCGGGTTTATTTTGTAGTCCGTTTTGAACGTCCTTTTCGTACATTAAACAGTTGGACTGGAAATGAAAGACAATGTGATATTACTCAGATGAACGGCTCTACAGAGGTGTATACCATACCAGGGTCTTCTTTTAAGCAGTCACCAACTTCTGGAGTAGAAGCTGATTTTGGGGGGGTGAAGCCTGGTGAACAGATTTTGGTGAAAACGGCCTTTTCGTATGTAAGCATAGAAAATGCAAGAGAGAATATGGACCAGGAATGTCCTCATTGGGATTTTGAGCAAGTGAGGACTGAAGCATTATCTGTCTGGAATGAGTGGTTGGGTAAAATTGATGTAAAAGGTGGAACCAACCAGCAAAAGATGAAATTTTATACGGACTTATGGCATGTGCTGCTGGGAAGGCATAAAATTGATGATATAGATGGCTCTTATCCGGATTATTTGAAGGGAGGGACAAGAGTAGGAAAAGCTACCCGTATCCACACACTTTCTCCAGAGTATAAGTCACGTATGCTGCCAAAAGGAAAGGATGGAAAAGTGATTCATCACATGTATAATTCGGATGCATTGTGGCTGACTCAATGGAATTTGAATACATTATGGGGATTAGCCTATCCTTCTGTATTGGATGAGTTTTCTGCTTCATTTCTTGAATATGACAGGAATGGAGGGTTGTTGCCTCGTGGTCCGTCTGTAGGTGCATATACGTATATAATGACAGGTTGTCCGGCTACTTCGATGATTACAAGTGCATACCAACGTGGCATTTATCGTAAGTGGAATCCGGAGAAAGCTTTTCAGGCGATGAAAAGGAATCATGAAAAAGGAGGAATGCTGGCTTTTGATATGGACCGGGAGCTGGATTTTTATGTAAAACATGGATATTGCCCGAATGATGCCGGTCTGACCATACAGTGGGCTTTTGAAGACTGGAGTTTAGGGCAGATGGCTCTAAAAATGAAGAAACAGAGAGAGGCAAAGTATTTTCAGAAACGTTCTATGGGCTGGAAAGTTTCCTTTCATCCGGAGTTAAAATTAATGATACCGCGAAGTGAAAATGGTGATTGGCTGCATACGGACCCTCTGTCGGAAAAGGGGTTTGTTCAAGCTAATGCATGGCAGGCTACTTTTGGTCTGTCGCACGATATTCAGGGTTTAGCCCGTATGATGGGAGGAAAAGATAGTCTGGCGGTCAGATTGGATGAGGCTTTTCGAAAGTCGGCAGCAGATGATTTTCTGTTCAGCTATGTAAGTTATGCCAATCAGCCGGGTTGCTCAAGTGCACATGTGTTTTCGCATGTAGGGTATCCTTGGCTTACTCAGTATTGGGTACGTCAGGTTGGGAAGCAAACGTATGGAGCTATCACTCCAGAAAAGGGATATACTGGAAATGATGAAGACCAGGGACAGATGGCCGGTGTCAGTGCTTTGATGGCAATCGGATTATTTAGTCTGGACGGAGGTTCTTCCTCGCATCCATGCTATGACATCACAAGTCCGGTGTTTGATGAGATTACGATAAAGCTGGATTCTGATTATTATGCTGGAAAAGAGTTTAAAATTGTGACTCATCATAATTCTGAGGTAAACTGTTATATACAAAAAGCTACGTTGAACGGGAAAGCTTATAATTTCTATCAGTTGCTCCATCCAGATTTTGTACATGGGGGAATATTAGAATTGTGGATGGGGTCTGCTCCTAATAAAAATTGGGGGAAATCTATGTCGGAAAAGTAGTTTGGTAATGATATGAAAATATTTTTTCTTATGACATAAAAGCTACTTTTATGACAGAGTAAATACAAAGTGAACTCGTGACTGGATAACGATTCCTTGTTTTTCCTTGTGTAAGGAGAGGCAAGGAATTGTTGTTTTTATCAGTGTGCTAAGAAGAGACTGAAATGTCTTTATGTAAATCTCTGTTTATTGGAGAGATTTTTATGTTTCCCATGAGGGAAACATAGGTTTCTCCATGCGGAACCGTATGTTTCTGGTTCGGAAAACGTAGGTTTCTCTGTGGGGGAAACGTAGAAAAATGTAAAGGGATTTTTCAAAAAGGGCAGAAATGTTCTATGTTTCATGGTCGTAAGCATGTTCCGTTTATTTCCGAATCTTATTAATAGATATTTTTAAGACTTAAAAATCAGTCTTTAAAAGTGATGAAGAGAAGAAAAATGCATATTTTTGTATTCGAAACTAAAATCCTTAAATAAATAGTATGAGAAAAATCGCTGGTTTTATTTGTTCATGGTTTAGCGTTTCCTTAATCAATATAGATTATAATTTTTAGTATGAGTGTCGTTGATTTCTGCAGAAACGGTTATTTCTTAAGATAAATATGTAAACTTTAAATTTGATACAATGAGACATCTGATTCTATGTAGTGTGATGTGGTTGTGTGGACTGATGATGGCTGTAGGCCAGAATGTGCCACAAGTGATTCCTGCCTTGCAGCAGTGGAAATCGGCAAAAGGAAAACTGGTACTTCCGGAAACTGGAAAAGTGATTGTTTCTTTAGATGAAGAGATTGAACTGAAAGGAGAGGCCGAAATCCTGGTGCAGGATTTGAAGGAAATGTTTGGTTGGGAGTATAGTGTCGTAGTAGGAAAGAAAGAAAAAGGAGCTGTTTATCTGACTTTGGGTAAGCCGGACAAAACTTTGGGTGAAGAAGGATACCGGATGAATATTCAGGGTGAGGTTACCATTGAGGCACCTACTTCTAAAGGTGTTTTCTGGGGAACGCGTACGTTGCTCCAGATGCTCCATAACCAACCGGAAGGGTTGATGAAGGGCCGGGCTACGGACTTTCCTTTGTATCCGAACCGAGGATTCATGATTGATGTAGGCCGTAAGTTTTTTACGATGGATTACCTGCGTGATTATGTCAAGATTCTTTCGTTCTATAAGATGAATGAGCTGCAGGTACATTTGAACGACAATGGCTTTGTGGAATTTTTTGACAATGACTGGAACAAGACGTATGCAGCTTTCCGTCTGGAAAGTGAACGTTTCCCGGGGCTGACGGCAAAGGACGGTTCTTATACCAAAGAAGAATTCCGTGATTTTCAGATTATGGCAGCACGTTATGGGGTAAATGTGATACCGGAGATTGACGTGCCGGCTCATTCATTGGCTTTCACACATTATAATCCGCGTCTGGCAGCCGATAAGAAAGAGTATGGTATGGACCACCTGGATTTATACAAACCGGAGGTTTACGAATTTGTGGATGCACTGTTTGACGAGTATTTGTCGGGTGAGAATCCGGTGTTCGTAGGGCCGGAAGTTCATATCGGAACAGATGAATATAATCAGAAAGAGGCAGAGCAGTTCCGTCATTTTACAAATCATTATCTTGATTTCGTATCAAAATATGGCAAGACTCCGCGTTTATGGGGAAGCTTGAGCATGATGAAAGGAAATACGCCTGTGGATTTGAAGGGAAAGGTGGTAAGTGCATGGAATCATGGCTGGATGGATGTACAGACTTGTCTGGATGCAGGAGCTAAGGTCGTAAATTTATGCGACGGATTATTGTATATAGTTCCAGCCGTAAATTATTACCATGATTTCCTGGACTATCAGTGGTTGTATGAAAGCTGGATGCCGGAAATGATGCGGAAGAATGATCCGAAGATGACTGTGCGTCATCCTAACTTCCTGGGTGCGATGCTGGCGGTTTGGAACGACCGTGTGGGTAATGGAATCAGCGAACAGGATGTACATCTTCGCACTTTCCCGGGGCTACAAGTAGCGTGTGAAAAGATGTGGAAAGGTGAGAATGCCGATAAAGTGCCTTTTGAACAATTCATGGCGCTTTGTGCGGTTACTCCTGAGGCTCCGGGGGTAAACCTGTTGGCCAAGGTAGACAAACAGACTACGCTGACTGAAACAGGAAAAGAAGTGACTTTGTCAGGTACAGAAGTGGTGACTACGGAAGTCGATGAAATTGGATATCCTTATGCGGTGGAATTTGAATTGTGTCCGGATGCAACGCCTAATGCTGATGCGATATTATTCAAAGGTCCGCATTCAGAATTCGTGTCCAACTGGCAGAATACCGGTAAGTTTGCTTTCCGTCGCGATGGATATGAGTTTGTGTTCCATGCGTATCGTTTGCCTGCCGGACAATGGACAAAAGTAAGAATTGAAGGAGATGAAAAGGGTACTTCCCTGTTTGTAAATGGACAGCTGCAGGAAAGACTGGAAGGCCGTGTGAAAGAGGTCTTCAATGAAAAGTGGCAGCGAAAAGATAAATTATGGTATCGGGAAACCTTGATTTTCCCCTTGAAACAGCTGGGAGATACCAAGATGGGATTTAAAGGAAAAGTTAGAAATTTAGTATGTATTCCACTTTAATATAGCAAATGTTATGATGAAAATTTATCGTTTTTTGATGGTCCTGGGACTTCTGGTATGGATGGCTCAGAATGTATCTTCGCAAAGCAGATACGATAAAGACAGGCTTTATAATGTATTCCCTGCAAAGGTATCAAATAAGGTACTGGGTTATGATAAAGGCTCGTCTGTGATATTGAAATCCTTGAGTAAGGACGACCAGAAACAGCAGTGGAACATTAACGAGTTATCGGGAAGTTTCCGTTTTGTGAATGTATTCGAAGACAAGGCGCTGAGAGCTGACGTAGACCATAAGGCATTGGTCGTTACAGAGGTAAACGGAAGTGATGAGGCGCAGTTGTGGAGCATACAGGAAACCACTAACGGGGTGAGACTGGCTCCGGCCAATACTCCGTCGCTTATGCTGGTATGTCAGAAAGACGGCCGTCTGCAGTTGATGGACAGAAAGAAGGCTGAAGCGATGGAAGCTTCTTTGTTCCAGATACGGGTAAGCGCCGTGCCTATGCCCGAAGGAACTGGCATGGCTGCACGCGAAAAAGTGTACTGGGAAGATGAAACTCGCTTTGAAGAAAATAAGGAAGTAGGTCATGCCACGTATATGCCTTATCCTTCAGAGAAAGATATGCTGGCAGACAAGGCTTTCTATGACCGCCCTTGGGAGGAAGTACATAACTCTGCCTATATGCTGCTGAACGGTACATGGGCTTTCCATTGGGTGTCAGAACCCTCACAACGTCCGCTGGATTTTTATAAGGAAGATTTCGATGTATCGGGATGGGACCGCATTCCTGTGCCGTCTAACTGGGAAATGCAGGGCTACGACCGTCCGATTTATGCCAATGTAGAATTCCCGCATGCCAACATACCGCCTTATATTCAGGCACGTAAAGGTTTTAACGATGGCGGAAAGAACTATGGTATCAATCCGGTAGGTTCGTATGTACGTACGTTTAATTTGCCGGAAGGCTGGGATGGAAAACGTACTTTCATTCATTTCGGTGGTATTTACAGTGCAGCTTTTGTGTATCTCAACGGAAAATATGTGGGCTATTCACAAGGAGCAAACAATGTAGCTGAGTTTGATGTGACCAAGTACCTGAAACCGGGAGAAAATCGTCTGGCTGTGCAGGTGTTCCGCTGGTGTGACGGTTCTTATCTGGAATGTCAGGATATGTTCCGCATGAGTGGTATCTTCCGTGATGTGTATTTATATAATGTACCGAAAGTCAGCGTGCGCGACCATTACATTACTTGTCTATTGGATAAAGACAAGAACTATAAAAGTGGAACCATGAATGTGAAGTTGTCTTTGGATAACCGTGACAAGCTGAAGGGTACCAAGAATCTGCTGGTGCGTCTGTTAGATCCGGAAGGCCGTAAGGTAGCCGAGTCGGAAGTGGCTGTGAAATACGCTCCTTCTTCTCCGGTCAGCACGGCTAATGTGCTGTTCAATTTGTCCGGCCTGTCTTTGTGGACGGCGGAAACTCCTTCATTGTACACCGTGCAAGTGATACAGCGTCAGGGAGGAAAGGACGAAATGGCCTTTTCTACGAAATACGGTTTCCGTGACATCGAAGTGAAGGGCTCGTTGCTTTATCTGAATGGCAAGCGGGTATTCTTTAAGGGAACCAACCGGCATGATACGCATCCGATGTACGGACGGGCTGTGACGACGGAGTCCATGTTGTGGGATGTGCTGACCATGAAGCGGAACAACATCAATACGATTCGTACGTCGCATTATCCGAATGCAGCCAAAATGTATGCTATGTTTGACTACTATGGTTTGTACACAATGGATGAGGCTGACCTGGAAAACCATGCCAACCAGTCTATCAGTGACATGCCTTCCTGGATACCTTCGTTTGTAGACCGTATTGACCGGATGGTATTGAGAGACCGTAATCATCCGAGTGTGATTTTCTGGAGTCTGGGCAATGAAGCCGGAGGAGGAGCGAACTTCCGTGATTGCTATGACGCGGCCAAGAAACTGGACAGCCGTCCGGTGCATTATGAAGGCAAGCGCGACGGGAAATCATACGGAGGTAACCGCTTCAGTGATTTCTATTCCAAGATGTATCCCAGCATGGACTGGATGGATGAGCATGTCAGTGCGTTCGATAAACCGCTGTTTGTGTGTGAGTATGCCCATGCCATGGGAAATGCCATCGGTAACTTGAAAGAATACTGGGAAAGCATTGAAGGAAGTACGGCTACTATCGGTGGGGCTATCTGGGACTGGGTAGACCAGGCTATTTATGAGCCACATGAAATGAAGAAGGGCATTTACCGCCTGCACACAGGATATGACTTCCCTGGCCCGCATCAGGGTAACTTCTGTTCCAACGGTATCGTACCGGCTACACGTGAAGAATCTCCGAAGCTGAAAGAGGTGAAAGCCATTTATCAGTATGTGGCCTTTAAGTGTGTAGGTACGGATGCTTCTCATAATATGGTCAATGTACAGGTACGTAACAAGTATGCATTCTTGTCATTGAAAGGCTTCGATTTGAAGTGGGAAAGCGTGAAGAATGGAGTGATTGTAGGAGCTGACAGCTTGAAACTGGAAAATATCCTTCCGGGAGATTCTACGGTGCTGAATCTGAAACTGTCTGGAGTAAATCTGGCAGATGCCAAGAAGGCTGGTGATGAAGTGATGGTTAATCTTCATGTGCGTATGTTGGCACCTACTGTATGGGCTGAGGCTGGACATGAAGTAGCTGCTTGCCAGTTTGAATTGCAGAAGAGAGCCGATTTACCACAACTGACGTTTAAGAAGAAGAAAAATGAATGGACCATTCAGGAAACCGATAAACTGTTGATGCTTTATAACAAGCACCTCCGTGCAGCTTTTGATAAAGCTACCGGACAGATGGTACAATTGAACATGGCTGGAAAGGAAATCATCAGTCATAATGGCGGTTTCTTGTATGATAACCACCGCTGGATTGAGAATGACTTGTTTAAGGAAGTTGCTAACGGACTGGATGCAGCCGGTACGTGTGAGGTAAGTGTGGATAAAGGAATCGTACAGGTAAGTACCTCTCGTGGCGGTTCTTTGTGTGCAACCAACATTGTGTACACATTTATGCCGAATGGAGTAATAGACATGGATGTACGTTTCTCTCCTCAGACTGCGAACTTACGTCGCTGTGGATTGGTTTGCCTGCTGGATTCTACTTTGACTCAGGTAGACTATTATGCACATGGTCCTTGGGAAAACTATGTCGACCGTAAGGATGCATGTCCTGTGGGACGTTTACACGTTGGATGCAAATGATACCGGCAAGTATGTGAAACCTCAGTCTATGGGCAATCGGGAAGGTTTGCGTAGCATGGATTTGAAGGATGCTTCAGGAAAGGGTATCCGTATCCAGACACAGGGCAATGTTTCTTTCTCTGCTTTACGTTATACGGATGAAGACTTGATGAATACCAAACATACTTGGGAATTGCAACCGCGTCCATACGTAGTGCTTCACCTGGATGCAGCTTTGCGTGGAATAGGAAATGCAAGTTGTGGTCCGGAAACCATGCTGAAGTATCAGATTCCGCAGAAACCGATGAGCTATAAGCTCCGTATATCTGCGTTGTAAGAATAGAATAACCTAAGTAGACTTATGAATAAATTTTATCCCGTTGCCGGTATGGTTGCTTTATCGGCCGTAACTACAGCTTGTCAGCAGGCTGATAAGCAAGAGAAGAAGCAATACAACATTGTGTATATCATGACCGATGACCATACGGCACAGATGATGAGCTGTTATGATACGCGCTACATGGAAACTCCCAATTTGGACCGCATTGCCAATGAGGGAGTACGCTTCACGAACAGTTTTGTGGCAAACTCGTTGAGTGGTCCCAGCCGTGCCTGTATGATTACAGGTAAGCATTCTTGTGGCAACAAGTTCTATGATAATACTACTTGTGTGTTTGACAGTGCACAGCAAACTTTCCCGAAACTGTTGCAGAAAGCCGGTTATCAGACGGCGATTATCGGAAAGTGGCACCTGGAAAGTCTGCCTTCAGGGTTTGATTACTGGCAGATTGTGCCGGGACAGGGGGATTACTATAATCCGAATTTCATTACGCAACAGAATGATACCATTCAGAAGCACGGTTACATAACCAACATCATTACCGATGATGCCATCGACTGGATGGAACACAAGCGTGATGACAAGAAGCCGTTCTGCTTGTTCATTCACCACAAGGCTATCCATCGCAATTGGATGGCGGATACTTGTAATCTGGCCTTGTATGAAGACAAAACCTTCCCTTTGCCGGATAACTTCTTTGATGACTATGAGGGACGTGAAGCGGCTGCCGCCCAGGAAATGAGCATCGTGAAGGACATGGATATGATTTATGACCTGAAGATGCTTCGCCCGGACAAAAACTCTCGTTTGAAGACATTGTATGAAAGTTTCCTCGGCCGAATGGATAGTGCTCAGCGTGCAGCATGGGAGAAGTTCTATGGTCCTATTATCGAAGATTTCTACAAGAAAAATCCTCAAGGAAAGGATTTGGCCAACTGGAAGTTCCAGCGTTACATGCGCGACTATATGAAGACGGTGAAATCGTTGGATGACAATGTGGGTCGCGTATTGGACTATCTGAAGGAAAAAGGATTACTGGAGAATACGCTGGTAGTGTATACTTCCGACCAGGGATTCTATATGGGAGAACACGGTTGGTTCGACAAGCGTTTCATGTATGAAGAATCCATGCGTACTCCGCTGATTATGCGTTTGCCGGATGGGTTCACTCGTCGGGGAGACATTACTGAAATGGTACAGAACATTGACTATGGACCTACTTTCCTGGATTTGGCAGGAGTAGAAATTCCGTCTGATATGCACGGAGTATCTTTGTTGCCATTGCTGAAAGGTGAACACCCGAAAGACTGGCGCAAGGCTTTGTACTATCATTTCTATGAATACCCGGCAGAGCACATGGTGAAACGCCATTATGGAGTGCGTACAGACCGTTATAAACTGATTCATTTCTATAATGACATTGATACATGGGAATTGTACGACTTGCAGGCAGACCCGCACGAAATGCACAATCTGTACGGACAGAAGGAGTATGAGGCAGTGTTGACGAGTTGAAGGCAGAAATGCTGAAACTGCAGGAACAATATGATGACCCCGTGCGTTTCTCGCCGGAACGGGATAAGGAATAATTTGTAAGAAGGTAGTTATAAATGAAAAATGTCCGGAAGGCTTTAGTGAGCAGTCCGGACATTTTTTTGTGGTATGCTATAGAAATTTAGCTTCATTCTCAGCAGCTATTTTCTTAATTGCTTGTTGCGAGGCGATGAAACCGCCTCCGAGTACACGGTTCCCTTCGTAGAACACTGCCGACTGGCCGGGAGTGATAGCGGAAGCCTCTTGCTCAAACCGGATTAATAGTTGTCCGTTGTCCAGCAGAATTACACGGCAGGGAATTGAGCGGCTGCGGTAGCGGATACGTACCGAAAGCTCCTTGCAGTTGAGTAACTCTTCCAGGCTGGCCACGTTATAGTCTTCCACTAACATGTAGTAAGTTTTGAGCTGGTCAGCATCTCCTAACATGACCGTATTCTTGGCCGGATTAATTTTCTGCACGTACGCTGGTTTGCCCAAAGCAATCTCCAGGCCTTTTCGCTGGCCGATGGTGTAGTAGGCAAACCCCTTGTGCTGCCCCAGTTTCAGGCCTTTGCTGTCCACAAACCATCCCGGACCGATTCTCTCATCAATGTCAGGACAATGCTCTTTCAGGAATTCCCGGTAATCTTTTTCGATGAAGCAGATTTCCATGCTTTCTCCTCCTCGTGCTTTGGCTTCAAAACCTTTGGATGCCAAATAATCGCGCACGCTGGCTTTGGTCATTCCTCCCAGAGGAAACATCATGCGTTTCAGAATTTCTTGTGGAAGTTTCCACAAGAAGTAGGACTGGTCCTTCAGCGGGTCGTCTCCGGTCAGGATGTAACGATAACCGTTGAGGTCTTTCAGTTGGCAGTAATGCCCCGTAGCAATCCAGGCACAGTTACACTTGTCTGCCCATTCACACAGAATCCGTTCCTTAAATAAAGGATTGCACATGACACAGGGGTTGGGAGTGCGTCCGCGCATGTATTCGTCTATGAAGTATTGCACGATAACCTGCCGGAACTCCGTACGGACATCGGCCACATGGTGTTCGATACCTAAAACGTGCCGCCAGCTCCTGAGCTTCTATGACTTCATTGGGCTGGTCATTCCCGGGAGTGAAATGAGAGGCTACATCCCAAGTACGCATTGTGACACCTACCACCTCATACCCTTGTTCCTGAAGCATGATGCAGGCAGCCGAACTGTCTATCCCGCCACTCATGCCAACCAGTACCCGTTTTTCTCTTTCTTTCATGTAAACAAGTTTTGTGTTAGAAGAATAATTCCGGTTGACGGCGGGCACTGAACTTCTCGTGAAGGATGGCAGCAAACGGGGTGCTGAACTCGCGGGCTTCGTTCGGACAGCATTTCACGCAGGCACAGCATTTGATGCACTTGTGAATATCTGTTTCAATGGAGCTCTGGTCTTCACTGAAATGGATGGCATGTGTGGGGCAGACTTCAATACATTCTCCACAAGCAAAACAGCCGTCTGTGCAAGTTGGGCAGGCGGGGGCACCGGGTGTCAGTTGTTTGTAGGGGAAATTTCCTTTTACCGTTAATTCTGTGATGGGGGTTCCGGCAGCTTGCAGTTTTTCCCATTTTTCCAGACTGCTTTTTCCAAACTCACGGGCCTGTTGCAAATCATCTGCATCCGGACGTCCGGCAGCAATGGGAAGTTCCGGTGTACTAAAACTATGTTCCCCGATGAACGTACCTGCAGTGAGAGGTATAAAACCGAGTTGTACAGCAGTGTCACGGAGTTCCAGTAAGGCATCTTCGTAATCACGGTTGCCATATACCACGACGAGAATGGCGGGTGAGCCGTTGCCTTTGAGTCGTTGCAGGCGCTGGAGTGCCGTGGCGGCTACACGGCCGCCGTATACCGGAACGGCGATGACGCACAGTTCCCCGTTCATTTCAATAGGAGAAGTCTGTTCATCCAAAGTCAGGTCTGTTTCCATTCTTCTTCCCATGTCGATACCTTCTCCGATAGCTCGTGCAATCCTGGCCGAGGTATGTGTGGGTGAGAAGAATATCAGGCGGGTACCATTGAGTTGGGTTGTTGCTGATGTCATAAGCTTATTCTAATAGGTTTTGTAGTAGACAAAAATACAATATATAAACGAAAATCGGGATTCTTCATCGGGGATTCTTCTTTTATTCGTACTTTTGTGGTCATACTTTTAAAGAATTTATGGAAGAACAATTTGACATACGCGATTATAAACCAAGCGGAAAGGATCGTGATTTTGAGAACGCTCTTCGTCCGCTTCAATTCGAAGATTTCAGCGGACAGGACAAGGTGGTGGATAACCTGCGCATCTTTGTAAAAGCGGCGAGACTTCGTGCAGAAGCGCTTGACCATGTTTTGCTGCATGGTCCTCCCGGATTAGGAAAGACCACATTGAGCAACATTATTGCCAATGAATTAGGGGTGGGATTTAAGGTAACCTCAGGACCGGTGCTTGACAAACCGGGTGACCTGGCCGGAGTACTGACCAGCCTGGAGCCGAACGATGTGCTGTTTATTGATGAGATTCACCGTCTGAGTCCGGTAGTGGAAGAATACCTCTATTCTGCCATGGAAGACTATCGCATCGACATCATGATTGACAAGGGGCCTTCTGCCCGCAGCATACAGATTGACCTGAATCCGTTTACGTTGGTGGGAGCCACTACACGCAGTGGTTTGCTTACAGCCCCGCTTCGTGCTCGCTTCGGCATCAACCTGCATCTGGAGTATTATGATGATTCAGTACTTTCACGCATCATCCTGCGCTCCGCACGCATCTTGGATGTGCCGTGTGATGCAGATGCGGCAGGAGAGATAGCTTCCCGTAGCCGTGGCACCCCCCGTATAGCCAATGCCTTGTTGCGACGTGTGCGCGACTTTGCACAGGTAAAAGGTTCGGGAAGAATTGATTTGGAGATTGCCCGTTTTGCACTGGAGGCTCTGAACATCGACCAGTATGGTCTGGATGAGATAGACAACAAGATTCTGTGCACGATTATAGACAAGTTCAAGGGAGGTCCTGTGGGACTGACCACTATTGCTACAGCTTTGGGTGAAGACCCGGGCACACTGGAAGAAGTGTACGAACCCTTCCTGATAAAAGAAGGCTTCCTGAAGCGTACCCCCAGAGGACGAGAGGTGACAGAGCTGGCATATAAACATTTAGGAAAAAGTAAATACAATAGCGAAAGAACGCTGTTTGATTGATAGAACATTATGGCCGGAATAAAATCTTTGGCAAAGGATACTGCCATTTATGGACTGAGCAGTATCGTAGGACGTTTTTTGAATTATTTGTTGGTTCCTCTCTATACGGCAGTACTTCCTGCTGCTTCCGGAGGATATGGAGTAGTGTCGAATGTATATGCCTATACGGCACTGATTTTAGTGTTGCTGACCTTTGGTATGGAAACGGGATTTTTCCGTTTTGCCAATAAGTCGGACGAGGATGCACAGAAGGTATATGCCAATTCCCTGCTGTTTGTGGGAGGCCTTTCTCTGCTGTTCGTGGTGCTGTGTATGACCTTTTTGCACCCGCTCTCAGCTTTGCTGGAATATCCGGACCATCCCGACTATATTGCCATGATGGTGTGTGTGGTGGCCCTCGATTCCTTCCAGTGTATTCCTTTCGCCTACCTGCGTTACAAGAAACGGCCAGTCAAGTTTGCGGCCATCAAGTTGCTGAACATCCTAGGAAACATTCTGCTGAATCTTTTCTTTTTGCTGGTTTGTCCGTGGCTCGATGTCCATGCGCACGAAACCGTCAGCTGGTTCTATAACCCCGATTATCTGGTAGGTTATATTTTCGTGTCCAACCTGATTATGTCGGCCTTGCAGATGTTCTTCTTCATACCTGAGCTGCGCGGTGTGTCCTACCGTATGGACAAGGTACTGATGAAGCGCATGATTAACTACTCTTTCCCGATTCTGGTATTCGGGCTAGTCGGTATCCTCAATCAGACGGTCGACAAGATGATTTATCCCTATCTGTTTGATGACCGTTCGGAAGGACTCGTACAGCTGGGTATCTACAGTGCCACCAGTAAGGTAGCCTTAGTCATGGCCATGTTTACCCAAGCTTTTCGTTATGCCTACGAACCCTTTGTCTTCGGTAAGAATAAAGATGCCGACAGCAAAAGATGTACTCCTCCGCCATGAAGTACTTCTTTATCTTTTCTCTTTTAGCATTTTTGGCCGTGATGGGCTACATGGACATCCTGAAGTACATGGTAGCCTCCGACTACTGGGAAGGGCTGAGCGTAGTAGCCATCGTGATGCTGGCCGAGATAATCAAAGGTATCTATTTCAACCTTTCTTTCTGGTATAAGCTGACGGATGAAACCTATTGGGGAGCTTACTTCTCTCTTATCGGGTGTGCCGTGATTTTAGGCCTGAACATCTGGCTGGTACCCACTTATGGTTATGTAGCTTCGGCCTGGGCATCTGTAGCCGGATACGGAGTGATTACGCTGTTATCCTATTTCATCGGACAGAAAAAATACCCGGTAGCCTATCCGTTGAAGCGGATGACCCTCTATCTGGTTTTAGCATTGGTGCTTTATGTCTTGTCGCAAGAAACACCCATCGCCAACCTTTGGTTGCGTTTAAGCTACCGCACCTTATTAATATTGGTTTTTGTGGCATTTATTATCAAAAAAGATTTACCTTTAAGGAGTCTTCCTTTTGTCAATCGTTTCTTTAAATAAGAAATGTGGAATGGACATAGGCTGAAGTGTAATTTATAAATCGGATAAATATGGAAATAGGGAACAAGAGGAAATTCCTCCTTCGTAAATTCTTCAATGAGTATCTGGACTTGAACCGGAGCAAGGAAGATGAGCAACTGACGGTAGATGCCATCCGCAGTGGGGTAGAGTTTAAAGGAACCAATCTTTGGGTCTTGATTTTTGCTACCTTTATCGCTTCATTGGGACTGAATGTCAATTCCACGGCGGTAATTATCGGTGCCATGTTGATTTCTCCTTTGATGGGACCTATCATGGGAGTGGGACTTTCTATCGGGCTGAACGATTTCGAACTGATGAAACGTTCACTGAAAAGTTATCTGGTAGCTACGCTGTTCAGTGTAACGACGGCCACGATTTATTTTGCTTTTACTCCGCTGGATGAAGTTCAGTCGGAACTGTTGGCGCGTACTTCGCCTACCATATACGATGTGTTCATAGCCTTAGTGGGTGGTCTGGCCGGTATTGTGGCATTGGCCACGAAGGAAAAAGGAAATGTAATACCGGGTGTAGCCATTGCTACAGCTTGATGCCCCCGTTGTGTACGGCCGGTTTCGGTATTGCCACAGGTAATCTGCTGTATTTTTTAGGAGCCTTCTATTTGTATTTTTATCAACTCCGTTTTCATCAGTCTGGCTACTTACATCGGGGTGCGGGTGATGCACTTCCAGCGCAAGCAGTTTGTGGATAAAGCTCGTGAAAAGCTGGTAAAACGCTATATCATCTGGATAACCATCGGTACGATGTGTCCGGCCGTTTACCTTACTTATAATATTGTGCGGGAAACCTTCTACCAGTCTGCGGCAAACCATTTCATTGCAGAAGAATTGCAGTTCCCTGACTCTCAGATTTTAAGTCGAGAAATCTCCTACGACAAGCGTGAAATAAAGGTCGTGTTTGTGGGAAAGGAAGTCTCAAAAGACCAGATTGCAGCCGCCCAGCATCGCCTGGCAGATTATAATCTGGCAAAAACCAACCTGGTAGTATTCCAAGGAATGGGAGACGGCAGTGCGGTAGACATCAGCAACATCAAGTCGATGGTAATGGAAGATTTCTATCGGAACAGCGAAAAACGCTTGAAGGAGCAGGATGAGGAAATCAATACCTTGCATAAGCAGTTGGCTGATTTTTCCGGCTCAGACTGGATGGGTAAGCAGTTAGGGCAGGAATTAAAAGTATTGTTCCCCGAAATCAAAACTCTTTCCGTTTCAAAGAGTCTTCGTCTGTCAGTTGACAGTTCCCGGATAGACACCTTGACATACGCCATTATTGATTGCCAGCGGATGCCTGATGCAAAGAGTCGCGACAAAATCGTAAAATGGTTGAAAGCAAAGACGGGAGATGCTCATTTACAGCTAATTGTGGAATAATCCGCAAGCCGGACTTTATTGCTTAGAAAAACGCCTTTGCGTTTAGTTTAAAACGCAAGTACGTTTTAGATTAAACGCAAGTACGTTTCGATTCAAACGCAAGTACGTTTTAGATCAAATGCACTTGCGTTTTTTAGTCTTCAAAAATTAGCTTATTTCACCTTCTTTGTACAGCGGATGGCAGTCACTTCCTGAGCCTGCGGATTGGTTGCTTTTCGCGTGCAGTAATCAAATTCAGCCGATTTTTCTCCGCTGAAAGAATTCCATTTCAGTTTCAGTTTGACAGTCTCTCCCTGCGTATCGGTCAGTTCATCCAGTTTGAAAGCAACCAGTGCATCTCCCATTTTACCCTCTGTATCGCCAAAAGCATTGTGGCGGAATTCTACCTCATAAGAGTTGTCCGGATTCTGTGTACTGATCAGGTTGACGAAATGCGGTTGTCCGTTGCCCCAACGAGTCGCAAACCGAAGTGTCAGGTATCCATCCTCTGCAATGGTCACCCAGTCATTCAGGATTTCTACCGGGTCATTACCATACGTACGATTGTTTTCCTCCTCTCCCAAATTAGGAGCCATTGGTTTGGTCAGTATGCTGTCTATCCAGTTAATGAATACAGCTTTGTCGTATTCCTGAGGGGCTGCGTCAGCCAATTCAATATTAGCCAGTGCTCTTACTTCTTTCTCACCAAAAGGAGAAGTTGTCATGTTTACCGGACGTAAGGTCGTGCTGTCATCCAGTTGCAGGTACGGTGTATTGTCTGCACTATGCTTTACAGTGACAAGTGCATTGGCGTAATAGTGTGAAAGAGAAAGGTTGTTATCGTCATCGTCCAGACACGATTGACCCCCCATAGATAAACACAGAGCTGTCAGGATGAAGAATCCTTTGCGAATGAATGATTGAGCTTTCATAATACATTATTTTTTAAGTTTACTTTCTTCTTGTTGTTTGTACATAAAATGCTTGAAGCGGGTAATTCCTGCATGTAAAATGGTTAAATGGTGTTTCATTTTTCGCAAAGGCACAAAAAGCAGTCTGTCGCAAATAGTTTATGCTTTCGCGACAAAAATTAAGTTTTCTAACTTTAAACCTTTTACTTACAAATCATAAAATAAAGTCATATGTTGTTGATGTAATCAATTATTTATTATAATATAAAATGCTCTTTTTTGTGTATTCTATCGTGGCGCTCATAATTTATTTGTACTTTTACATCGAAAGGATGTATTTTATGGAAAAAAATAATCAATTGGCTGAGGATTGTACTTGCCGAAGAAAAAAGTAGTAAGTGGTTGGCAGAACAATTAGGAGCAGACAGAGCTACAGTTCCCAAATGAGTGATGAATACATGCTGCCAGATGTAAGTAACCTTCTACGTATAGCAGGGGGTTGAATATTGATGCTGGTAGACTGCTCAACCAAAACATTTGAAAAATGAATGAAATAGATATTATCCAACAGATAAAGTCTGGCGAAGTCAGTAAGATGCAGTTCAAAGAACGGCTCCTTGACAGCTACGACATCGGCTGCGAATTGGTGGCATTCAGCAATGCACGTGGTGGAACATTGGTCGTTGGTGTGAAGGACAAAACCGGCAGTCTCAATCCTTTGTCATATCTGGAAGTACAGGAAACCACGAACACACTTAGCAACATCGCATCAGAAAATGTTGTTCCTGCCATCCTTGTTGATGTAGAAACTATTTCCGTGGATGGCGGAAGCCTTGTTGTGGCTCATATTAAAGAAGGGGTGAATAAGCCTTACCACGACAATCGGGGTATTGTGTGGGTGAAGAACGGTGCCGACAAGCGCAAGGTGTTCGATAATGTCGAACTTGCCGAGATGATGACCGACTGCGGCAGTTTCTCGCCTGATGAAGCTGGGGTTCGGGATGCTACGATTAAGGACTTGGACGAGAATACCATCAAAACCTTTTTAAGACAACAAGTTTGAAAAAGTATTGGTGAGAAAAGGTTTGGTGGGTGATGCATTCCGCGAGACCTCTTTAGATGCAGTCTGTTCTGCTATCGCTAGTGGGCACGATGGGGAGAAGCTGCTGCGTAACCTACGTTTCATCCGACCCGATGGAAAAATCACAGTGGCTGCAATGTTGCTGTTTGGCAAGTACACTCAGCGTTGGCTTCCTGCAATGACAGCAAAGTGCATTTGTTTTGTGGGCAACAATCTTGGAGGTACACAATTTCGCGATAAGGTGAATGATGCCGACATTGAAGGAAATCTGCTTCATCAGTTTGAAACTATTATGGATTTCTTCACCCGGAACTTGCGCCATATACAAGTTGGAAAAGAGTTTAACTCGCAAGGAGTATTGGAGATTTCATACATCAGCCTTGTTGAGTTCACCGTAAATGCTTTGGTACATCGCTCGCTGAATGCGACTGCTCCTATCCGTATATTCATCTTTGATGACAGAGTGGAGATACACAGCCCCGGAATTCTCCCTAATGGGCTTAGCGTGGATGATATTGTTGTAGGTACATCCATGCCACGCAATATGTTCCTCTTCACAAATGCCATCCATTTGCTCCCCTACACAGGAGCAGGTAGTGGTATGCTTCGTGCCTTATCTGAGGATATGAAAGTTTCATTCACCAACAATGACAGAACTAACGAGTTTGTAATTACTATAAATAGACCGGAGGGTAGCCAAGTCAATGGTAACTTAGATACTAAACTTGGACACTCTGATACCGACTTAGGCATCAACTCTGACACTTTCAATGCTGACTCTGACACTGAACATAGATACTCTGACACTGGCTTAGAGTCCGACTCTGACACTTTCAATGCTGACTCTGACACTAAAACGTCCTAAAATAACAAATAAACAGAGGGATATAGTAAACTTCTGCAGTGTGCCACGTAGCAGCAAAGAAATTCTTGAAAGGGCTGGTGTGACATATCATAGCAAGAATATCCAAACATACATCATGGCTCTTGTTGAGGCTGGCTATCTCGAAATGACCAATCCCGAGCATCCCAATGCAAGCAATCAAAAATATAGGAGAAGTAAAAAATGAGTTCACATATATTCACCAACAAGAACGGTAAACACTGATGTACAAATTTGAAAAAGTTCTTGATTTCATTACAAACAACAACAAACCGTACAATAATCTCTAATTTCTAAAACACAACGATATGGAATACGGAATAGTTTATCTTCTGACAAACCCTGTGATGCCAGGACTTGTAAAAATAGGTATGACCACACAGGAAGACATCGACAAACGTATGAAGGAATTATATACAACAGGAGTTCCCGTACCGTTTGAGTGTAAATTTGCGTGCAAGGTTAAGAAAAGTGACTGTCTCAAAATTGAAAAAGCCCTTCATAAAGCCTTTGACCCTCAGCGTATCAATCAGAACCGTGAGTTCTTCCGTATCAACGTGGAACAGGCGCAAGCCATACTCGAACTTTTCCACCATGAAGATGTGACGGAAGAAGTGACAGACGAGATACAGAACGACCTCACAGATGAGGACAAAGCTGCCAGCACAAAAGCACATGCAAAACGTCCACCGCTCAATTTCTATGAGATGGGATTGCAGAAAGGCGATGTTCTCATCTGGAAAGATGACCCATCAATTTCTGTCACTATTCTTTCAGAGCGCAAAGTGTGTTATCAAGGAGAAGAAACTTCTATCAGTGCACTTTCTGCTAAGCTAAAAGGCTACAAAGTCAAACATATACAGCCGACGCCACACTGGCTTTTCAACGATCGTCTTCTAAGTGAAGTCTATGACGAAACATATCCATTTGAAGAATGAAGGCATACCATAGGCTGCTTCTAAACCCATATTACGATAATATTTATAGTAAACAAATGCTGCAAATGAAGTGTAATTCTATTGATTTCTGTTTAGATTATTGAAAATTTATGCGTAATTTCAGAATCCCTCAGGTTTTTACGTTGATCCGTTTTTACGTTGACCCATAATCAACTCAAACAGTTTGTTTACGCATTGTTTACGCAAGCGCATAAAAAAAGCAGCTACAAAAATTCGTAACTGCTTGATTTTCAAAGTGGACCAGCCAGGGCTTGAACCTGGGACCTCCAGATTATGAGTCTGTTGCTCTAACCAACTGAGCTACAAGTCCGACATTTCAGAAGAATTTGTTTGGAAATGCGTTGCAAAAGTAATGGTTTGAGTTGAAATCTGCAATATCTGGCTAGAAAAAAATGATAAAAAAACTAATGGAACAGATGCTTGCGATATATGTTGTATTTTTGCCGTCATTAATAATTAATTATCAGACATATGTCACACAACACACAAGATTCTCGTTTTAAAGGGTTAACCGACCAGGAAGTTCTTCAAAATCGTCAAAATATGGGATGAATCTGCTGACTCCTCCCAAACGTCCGTCAATCTGGAAACTGTATCTGGAGAAGTTTCAGGATCCGGTTATCAAAGTGCTGCTCGTTGCGGCAGCTTTTTCTCTGTTGATTTCAATCATTGAGAGTGAATATGCAGAGACAATCGGTATATTCTTTGCTATTTTCTTAGCGACTGGTATCGGATTCTATTTTGAATATGATGCCAATAAAAAGTTTGATCTGCTGAACGCCGTGGGGGAGGAAACTCCGGTAATGGTGATTCGAAATGGAAAGGTGCATGAGATTCCTAAGAAAGATATTGTAGTAGGGGATGTGGTGATATTGAATACCGGTGATGAGATTCCGGCAGACGGGGTATTGCTGGAAGCGGTATCATTGCAAGTAAATGAATCAAGCCTGACCGGGGAATTGATGGTGAACAAAACAACGGATGAGGCTCATTTCGATGAAGAAGCTACTTATCCGTCTAATTCCGTAATGCGTGGAACGACAGTGACGGATGGTCACGGAGTAATGTGCGTAGAAAGAGTAGGGGATGCTACTGAAATTGGTAAGGTGGCTCGACAGGCTACCGAACAGAGTCAGGAACAGACTCCGTTGAATTTACAGTTGACCAAATTGGCCAATCTGATAGGGAAGGTGGGTTTACAATTGCGACACTGACCTTCGTAATCTTTACAGCGAAAGATTTATATGTTCATTTAAATAATACAACTATTACCGACTGGCATCAGTGGCTTGAAATAGCACGCATCGTGTTGAAGTATTTTATGATGGCTGTCACCTTGATTGTGGTAGCGGTACCGGAAGGATTGCCTATGAGTGTGACCTTGAGTCTGGCATTGAATATGCGCCGTATGCTGAAAACGAACAACTTGGTTCGTAAGATGCATGCATGCGAAACAATGGGAGCCATTACGGTGATTTGTACGGATAAAACAGGTACACTGACACAGAATCTGATGCAGGTGTATGATGCCAAGTTGGATGAATCTCAGAAGAACCTGATATCAGAGGGTATAGCAACTAACTCTACCGCTTTCTTGGAAGAGAAAGAAGGAGAAGGTAAGCCGTCCGGAGTAGGAAACCCTACGGAAGTAGCTCTCTTGCTTTGGTTGAATGAGCAGGGAATGGATTACATCTCATTGAGAAATCAGGCGAAGACGGTAAATCAGCTGACGTTCTCTACGGAAAGAAAATACATGGCTACGCTGGTCGACTCTTCTGTCTTGAACGCACGTGTGCTTTATGTGAAAGGTGCTCCTGAGATTGTGATGGGAAAATGTAATTTGGAAGAAAGCCGGATTAAGCAATATAATGAGCAGCTTTTGGCTTACCAGAATCAGGCTATGCGTACATTGGGAGTGGCGTATAAGGTAATCCCTGAAAATAGCAGTACGGATTGTGCGGAACTGGTGAAGGAAGGCGGATTGACATTCATGGGTATCTTTGCCATCAGTGACCCGATTCGTCCGGATGTGCCTGATGCGGTGAAGAGATGTCAGTCGGCTGGTATCCGTGTGAAGATTGTAACAGGAGATACTCCGGGAACAGCAACTGAAATCGCACGACAAATCGGGCTGTGGACATCGGAAGATACGGAACGGAACCGCATTACCGGAGTGGAGTTTGCTGCCTTGAGCGATGAAGAAGCTTTGGAAAGAGTGGTCGATTTGAAGGTGATGAGCCGTGCACGTCCGATGGATAAGCAACGTCTGGTACAGTTGCTCCAGCAAAAAGGTGAAGTGGTAGCAGTGACTGGTGACGGAACAAATGACGCACCGGCATTGAATCATGCGCAGGTGGGTTTGTCAATGGGAACAGGTACTTCTGTGGCGAAAGAGGCCAGTGATATTACGTTGTTGGATGACTCCTTCCATAGCATTGCTACTGCAGTGATGTGGGGACGTTCGTTGTATAAGAATATCCAGCGCTTTATTGTGTTCCAGCTGACTATCAATGTGGTAGCTTTGCTGAGCGTGTTGCTGGGTGCCTTTTTAGGTACGGAACTTCCGCTGACGGTTACTCAAATGCTGTGGGTGAACCTGATTATGGATACGTTTGCAGCGATGGCGTTGGCGTCTATTGCACCGAGCATGGATGTAATGAATGAAAAACCTCGCAAGCGTACTGATTTTATCATATCTCCTGCCATGCGGAACAATATATTCGGTGTGGGTGCTGGATTCTTGATTGTACTGATGGGGCTGCTGGCTTTCTTTAAGAACATGCCTGGCGGTATGGATGTGCATCATCTGACTGTCTTCTTTACGATTTTTGTCATGTTGCAGTTCTGGAACCTGTTTAATGCCAGCGTATTTGGTACGAATCATTCTATCTTTAAAGATGCCGGTCATGCGATGGGTATGTTAGGAGTGGCATTGATTATTCTGGTTGGCCAGTTCATTATTGTTACTTTTGGAGGCAAGGTCTTCCGTACAGAGCCTTTGCCTGCATTGGAATGGGCTTATATTATAGCCGGTACTTCTGTGGTACTTTGGATTGGCGAGATTTGGCGAGGAGTTAAACGGATGATGAAAAAATGAACCGGATTAAAAATATTATATTTGATTTAGGCGGTGTGCTTCTTGACTTGGATGTACACCGTTGTTTAGAGCGTTTGGAGAATATCGGGCTGCATGAAGTGCGTCAGTGGATGACCGGAACGAATGAAAAAGGGTTCTTTAAAGAATATGAGTGTGGCACATTGACCACGGAGCAGTTCCGGGACCGGATTCGCGAAGAGGTGGGTCGTGAACTTTCGGACGAGGAGATTGACCGGATATGGAACAGCATGTTAAAGGAAATACCGGATTATAAGTTTGAATTATTGCTGAAGCTAAAGGAAAACTATAATTTATATTTGCTGAGTAATACGAATGACTTGCACTGGAAAGAGTGTGCAGGTAAGTTTACTTATAAAGGTATGCCGATGCTTGATTGCTTTACGCAGGTATTTCTTTCGTATCGGATGCATCTGGCAAAACCCGATGTGGAAATCTTTCAGACTGTGCTGAAAGAGGCAGGACTTAAAGCCGATGAAGTCTTGTTTATAGATGATTCTGAAGAGAATTGTCAGGCAGCTGCTAAGTTGGGAATCGGTGTGTGTCATTATGTACCAGGAGATAATCTGGAGGTACAGCTTCAAAAATTTATAGTGTAAGCAAATGAAAATAGTTACTGGCTCTACGGCCGCAAATCTTCCTGCATGTGTGGCAACCATAGGTTGTTTTGACGGTGTACATAGAGGACATCAGTACCTGATAGAGCAGGTGCATAATATTGCGAAGGCGGGAGGATTTGCTTCTTGCCTGATAACTTTTACTTCTCATCCTCGGCAGGTACTGGATACGGATTATCGTCCCCGGCTGCTGACATGCTTGTCTCAGAAAATAGAATGTTTTGAGCATTCTCCTATTGAATATTGTGTGTTACTTCCTTTTACGAAGGAACTGTCGTTGCTTTCTGCCTGTGAATTTATGAGGATTCTGCATGAGGTGTATAATGTGCAAGCCCTTTTTGTAGGATATGATCATCATTTTGGACATAATCAGGGGGAGGGGTTTGAGGAATATTGCCAATATGGAAAAGAATTAGGCATGCGTGTGATGCAGTCAAGAGCTTTGGTAGAGGATGGTACTTCTATTAGTTCTACGTTGATTCGTTCATGTCTGCTTGCAGGAGATATAAAGAACGCGAATGCTTATCTGGGTTACAGCTACTATTTAAGCGGAAGAGTGGTTGACGGTAAGAAGGTGGGGCGTACTTTGGGATTTCCTACAGCCAACATCCAGCCATTGTGTGCTGAAAAGCTTCTGCCGGCAACAGGAGTGTATGCGGTTTATGTATATATAGGGAAAGAACGTTACGCTGGAATGTTGAACATAGGAAGTTGCCCTACCGTGAACGAGAATGAACAGTCTGTGAGTGTGGAAGTCCATATATTGAATTTCCAGGGAGATATTTATCAGGAACTGATAAAAATTGAGTTTGTGGAATATCTGCGCCCGGAAGTGAAATTTGAAAATGTGGAAAAGCTTACATGGCAGTTGCGGCAGGATAAAGAGGTGGTGAAAAATCTTTTGCACCAAAAGGGGTAAAGTTTTGGGCAGCATCTGATTTGTCTGTATCTTTGCAGCAAATTAGATAATTGAATTGAATGAAAACATTTGAAGAACTTGGCGTTTCACCGGAAATACGCAAGGCAATTGAGGAATTAGGGTATGAGAATCCTATGCCCGTGCAAGAAGAAGTAATACCGTATTTGTTGGGAAACGGCAATGATGTAGTGGCTCTGGCACAAACCGGAACCGGAAAAACAGCCGCATTTGGTCTGCCGCTGATTCAGAAAATTGATGTAAAGAATTGTGTACCACAGGCGTTGGTACTTTGTCCGACACGTGAACTTTGCCTGCAAATAGCAGGTGACCTGACTGACTATTCGAAGTATATCACCGATTTAAAGATACTTCCTGTGTATGGAGGTTCTTCCATAGATAGCCAGATTCGTAGTTTAAAGAGGGGAGTGCATATTATCGTAGCTACTCCCGGGCGCTTGATTGACTTGATGGAACGCAAGGTGGCTCAATTGGCTACAATCCGCGACGTGGTAATGGATGAAGCGGATGAGATGCTGAATATGGGCTTCACGGATAGTATCAATGCGATTCTTGAAAATATACCTCAAGACCGGAATACTTTGATGTTCTCTGCGACGATGAGTCCGGAAATTGCCCGTATTGCGAAGACTTATTTGCATGAGGCAAAAGAGATCACTATCGGTACCAAGAATGAAGGAAGCAAGAACGTTAATCACGTGGCTTATATTGTACACGCAAAAGATAAATATCTGGCATTGAAACGTGTCGTTGATTTTTATCCTCAGATTTATGGTATCGTTTTTTGCCGTACGCGCAAGGAAACCCAGGAAATAGCCGATAAACTTATACAAGATGGATATAATGCAGACTCGCTGCATGGCGAGTTAAGTCAGGCACAGCGTGACTTGGTGATGCAGAAGTTTCGTCAACGTCACTTGCAGTTACTGGTTGCAACAGATGTAGCTGCGAGAGGACTGGATGTGAATGACCTGACGCACGTAATTAATTACGGATTGCCGGATGATACTGAAAGTTATACGCATCGGAGCGGCCGTACGGGACGTGCCGGAAAGACGGGTATTTCCATTGCAATTATCAATTTGCGGGAGAAGGGCCGTATGAAGGAGATTGAGCACATCATCAAAAAGAGGTTTGAAGTTAGTGTGCTCCCATCCGGACAGGAAATTTGTCAGCAGCAGTTGATAAAGGTGATTGATGATATAGAGAAGGTGAAAGTAAATGAAGAGGAGATAGAGACCTTCTTGCCTGGTATTTACCGAAAACTTGATTGGCTGGATAAGGAAGATTTGATTAAGCGCGTGGTTTCATTGGAGTTTAATCGTTTTCTGGATTATTATAAAAATGCTCCTGAAATTGAACAGCCTAAGGCTAATGAAAAGAAATCTGAGGCAAAGGAATCTCGTAAGGGGGATAAAGAGAAGGTGGGCCGTAAGGCTGAAAAAGGTTATACGCGTTTGTTCCTGAATTTAGGAAAAACAGACGGATTTTATACCAATCAGATTATAGACCTGGTAAACCGTAATCTGAGAAAGGAGCGTATTCAGATTGGCCGTATTGACTTGATGCAGAATTTCTCATTTTTTGAAGTGATTCAAGAACAGGCTCCACAAGTGCTAAAGGCTTTGAACAAAGTCGTATTGAGTGGGGGACGTAAAGTCTGTGTGGAGATTGCCGGTGAGAATACTGGGAAAAGTGATAAGAGCGGAAAGAAAAAGAAAGTGGCGGCTGAAAAGAAAGCGGATAAACCTTCAAAGGTAGAGAAAGCGAAAAAGCCGAGTCGGGAGGAAAGAGGATATACCAGTCCTCGCGGTCCTAAAAAGAAAGATGACTGGAAGCAGTTCTTTCAACAGGATATTCAACCGCTTCGAGGAGAAGAACCAGACTTCTCAGAAGAAGGTTGGGCTAAACGCAGCAAA
>ENA-OPZN01000084-OPZN01000084.1-human-gut-metagenome-genome-assembly--contig:-NODE-84-length-37697-cov-5.609795_pt1 | contig 37697 bp, 32 predicted proteins | sample MGYA00242483_ERZ504503 | MGnify/ENA primary metagenome ERZ504503 (study PRJEB26092, sample SAMD00036285) | human gut metagenome | host: Homo sapiens | study: EMG produced TPA metagenomics assembly of... | reverse complement strand
TTTCAATAAGCAATTTCGGCTCTCAAAATTGATTGCTAAAATATTCTAAAAAAGGAGGCTTTAACTTGACTTCTTCTGTAAGATAGAAGTGTTTTGTACTTTTGTTTTTTCAGAAGAAAGGGGGTTAAAAGCCTCTTTTATATTGTAGAATTAATATAAGGATTATGATGGACGATTTTAGAAAATATGCTACCAAGCATCTCGGAATGAATAGTATGGTACTTGATGATGTCATCAAGTCGCAAGCAGGATACTTGAATCCGTATATTTTGGAAGAACGTCAATTGAATGTGACGCAGTTGGATGTCTTTTCTCGTTTGATGATGGATCGTATCATTTTCCTCGGAACCCAGATTGACGATTATACAGCCAATACTTTGCAGGCTCAGCTTTTGTATCTGGATTCAGTGGATTCGGGTAAAGATATTTCTATTTATATCAACTCCCCAGGCGGTTCTGTGTATGCAGGTTTAGGTATTTATGATACCATGCAGTTTATCAGTAGCGATGTGGCTACAATTTGTACAGGTATGGCAGCTTCTATGGCAGCCGTATTGTTGGTAGCCGGAAAAGAAGGAAAACGTTCAGCGTTGACTCACTCACGCGTGATGATTCATCAGCCGATGGGAGGAGCGCAAGGTCAGGCTTCGGATATTGAAATTACAGCTCGTGAAATTCAGAAACTGAAGAAAGAACTGTATACAATCATTGCAGATCACTCTCATACGGATTTTGATAAGGTCTGGGCAGATTCTGACCGTGATTATTGGATGACAGCATCCGAGGCTAAAGAGTATGGTATGATTGATGAAGTGCTATCTCGTAAGCCTTCATTATAACACTGTGATTTACTTAAAAACTAGATAGGCTTTGGAAGAAAAAAGGACTTCAAGAAACTCGAAAAGAAGATGTAGCTTTTGCGGTCGCACAGAAGACGAAGTGGGCTTCCTGATTACAGGAGTGAACGGATGCATCTGTGACAGTTGTGCAGAACAGGCACATGAAATCGTAAAAGAAGCGATGCATCATCAAGGGCAGGGACCTACAGACTTGAATTTGTCTGAGCTCCCTAAGCCGAAGGATATCAAAGAATTCCTGGACCAGTATGTGATTGGGCAGGATGATGCAAAACGCTATTTGGCTGTAGCGGTGTATAATCATTACAAACGTTTACTTCAGCCTAAGGATAAGAATGATGTGGAGATTGAAAAGTCGAACATCATTATGGTGGGAAGCACCGGAACCGGAAAGACTTTGCTGGCTCGTACCATTGCTAAGTTGCTCCATGTGCCTTTTACCATTGTAGATGCGACTGTACTGACCGAAGCAGGATATGTGGGAGAAGATATTGAAAGTATTCTGACGCGCTTGCTTCAGGTGGCTGACTATAATGTGGAGGAAGCAGAACGGGGTATCGTTTTCATTGACGAAATTGATAAAATAGCCCGAAAAGGAGATAACCCTTCCATTACGCGTGATGTAAGTGGAGAAGGTGTACAGCAAGGCTTGTTGAAGCTGCTGGAAGGTTCTGTGGTGAATGTTCCCCCTCAGGGAGGACGTAAACATCCGGACCAGAAGATGATTCCGGTCAATACTAAGAATATCCTGTTTATTTGCGGTGGTGCTTTTGACGGTATTGAACGAAAAATCGCTCAACGGCTGAATACCAATGTGGTGGGATATAGTGCAGCGAAAGAAGCGGTGAAAATAGACCGGGGAAATTTGATGCAGTACATTGCTCCTCAGGACTTGAAATCATTCGGTTTGATACCGGAAATCATTGGCCGTTTGCCGGTACTCACCTATTTGAACCCATTGGATCGCACGGCATTGCGCAATATTCTTACAGAACCCAAAAATTCAATTATCAAGCAGTATGTAAAATTGTTTGAGATGGATGGGGTGAAACTGGAATTTGAACCGGAAGTGTTTGAATATATTGTCGACAAGGCGATAGAGTACAAATTGGGTGCCCGTGGTTTGCGTTCTATTGTGGAAACCATAATGAATGATGTCATGTTTGAGATTCCGTCACAACAGACCGAACGTTTTGTGGTGACATTGGATTACGCCAAGCAACAAATGGGAAAGGCAAATGTTTCCCGCTTGCAAATGGCATAATGTAAAGGTTTTTTAGTGAGAAAATAAAAGCTTCCGATGAAATATTCCCTGAAATATTTGTGTAATATGAAAAGTTGTTTATAACTTTGTTACATACGGGAACAAAATTTCTACAATCAATGAAAATCTAAATCCAAGAACAATGGCGGAAAATATCAATTTAGTAGCAGCTCTTAAAAAGTATTTTGGATTCGATACTTTTAAAGGAAACCAGGAGGCGATTATTCGAAACCTATTATCAGGAAAGGATACGTTTGTGTTAATGCCGACAGGGGGCGGAAAGTCTTTGTGCTATCAGCTTCCTTCTCTGTTGATGGATGGAACTGCTATTGTGATTTCACCGCTTATTGCCCTGATGAAGAATCAGGTGGATGCTATGCGTAATTTCAGTGAGGAAGATGGTATTGCCCATTTTATTAATTCCTCATTGACAAAATCGGCTACTGATCAGGTAAAAGCAGACATCATGGCCGGAAAGACAAAGTTACTTTATGTAGCTCCTGAATCTTTGACGAAAGAGGAGAATGTAGATTTTCTGAGGCACGTGAAGATTTCATTTTATGCGGTGGATGAGGCACATTGTATTTCGGAATGGGGGCATGACTTCCGACCGGAGTATCGCCGGATTCGTCCGATAATCAATGAAATTGGAAAAGCTCCGGTAATTGCTTTGACGGCAACGGCTACCCCAAAGGTAAAGATGGACATCCAAAAGAATTTGGGAATGGTGGATGCAACGGAATTCCGTTCGTCATTTAATCGTCCGAATCTTTATTATGAAGTACGTGCCAAGACAGCTAATGTGGATAAGGATATTATCAAGTTCATCAAGCAGAACGAAGGCAAGTCAGGTATTATCTATTGCTTGAGCCGTAAGAAGGTGGAAGAGCTCACTGAAATATTGCTGGCAAATGGTATCAAGGCTCGCGCTTATCATGCAGGAATGGATTCTGCTACCCGTAATGGGAATCAGGATGCTTTCCTGAAGGAAGACATTGATGTGATTGTAGCTACGATTGCGTTTGGAATGGGTATTGATAAACCGGATGTACGCTTTGTGATTCATTATGATGTACCTAAGAGTTTGGAAGGGTATTATCAGGAAACCGGACGTGCAGGACGTGACGGTGGAGAAGGACAGTGCATTACATTCTATTCCAATAAGGACCTGCAGAAATTGGAGAAATTTATGCAGGGAAAGCCTATTTCAGAGCAAGAAATCGGACGTCAGCTATTGCAGGAAACAGCAGCTTACGCAGAATCTTCAGTGTGTAGAAGAAAAATTTTGTTGCATTATTTTGGAGAGGAATATACGGAAGATAATTGTGGTAATTGTGATAACTGTTTAAATCCAAAGAAACAAGTGGAGGCTCAGGATTCGTTGTGTGCAGTGATTGAAGCAATCATTGCTGTAAAAGAAAACTTTAAGCAAGATTATATTATCGATATATTGTTGGGTAAAGAAACATCTGAAGTGCTTGCTCATAAGCATGAAGACTTAGAGGTATTCGGCTCAGGTATGGGAGAAGAAGAAAGATTGTGGAATGCAGTCATTCGTCAGGCTCTTATCGCTGGTTACCTGGCAAAGGATGTGGAAAACTATGGCTTATTAAAAGTTACGCCAGAAGGGCATAAGTTCTTGAAAAAACCGAAGTCGTTCAAGATAGTTGAGGATGCAGACTTTGAAGAAGAAGAGGTAGATGAAACTCCGATGAGAAGTGGGGCTTCGTGCGCTGTAGACCCCGTGTTGTATTCCATGTTGAAAGACTTGCGGAAGAAAATGGCAAAGAGACTGGATGTGCCACCTTATGTGATTTTCCAGGATCCTTCTCTTGAGGCAATGGCTACCATTTATCCGGTTACTTTGGAAGAATTGCAGAATATTCCGGGAGTAGGAGCCGGAAAGGCTAAACGCTATGGTCAGGAATTCTGCGAATTGATTAAGAAGCACTGCGAAGAAATGAAATAGACCGTCCGGAAGATTTGAGAGTGCGCACTGTGGCTAACAAATCTAAGCTGAAGGTCTCTATTATTCAGAGTATCGATAGAAAGGTAGCTTTGGATGATATTGCAGTGGCAAAAGGTATTGAATTTGGTGAGTTGCTGGATGAAATCGAAGCCATTGTATATTCAGGAACCAAACTGAATATTGACTATTTCTTGGAAGAAATTATGGATGAAGACCACATGCAGGATATTTATGATTATTTCAAGGAATCAGTAACTGATAAGATTGATGATGCAATGGATGAACTGGGTGACGACTATACAGAAGATGAAATTCGTCTGGTGCGTATCAAGTTCATTTCTGAAATGGCTAATTAATCATTTATTTAATGATATTGTGCAGCTGCTTGTGAGGGGTGTTCCTTGCAAGCAGCTGTTTTTATTTGATAGGTATGTGGTATGAAAAAGATGTTAACTGCTTTTTTACTTTTTGAGAAAATTCTGTATATTTGCACGCAATAAAATCTAAAGCATAAAGCCCTATGTCATTTATTGCAGATAAAGTTGTTATGGACGGATTAACTTACGATGATGTATTGTTGATTCCGGCCTATTCTGAGGTTTTACCTAAAACAGTCGAACTCTCGACTAAGTTTTCACGTAACATTGAGTTGAAAATTCCGTTTGTAACTGCAGCTATGGATACAGTTACCGAAGCACAGATGGCCATTGCCATTGCTCGTGAAGGAGGTATCGGAGTAATTCACAAGAACATGTCTATCGAGGAACAAGCTCGTCAGGTGGCAATTGTGAAACGTGCGGAAAACGGAATGATTTATGATCCGGTGACCATTAAGAGAGGTTCTGTAGTGAAAGATGCACTCGATTTGATGGCTGAATACAAAATCGGAGGTATTCCTGTAGTAGATGATGAGAATTATTTGGTCGGTATTGTTACAAACCGTGACCTGCGCTTTGAAAAGGATATGAATAAGCGTATCGATGAGGTGATGACAAAGGAAAACATTGTGACAACAGAGCCGGGTACAGACATGGAAACTGCTTCCAAGATTCTGCAGGAAAACAAGATTGAAAAACTTCCGGTAGTAGACAAGGATGGAAAGCTGATCGGTCTGATTACTTATAAAGACATTACAAAAGCAAAAGATAAACCAATGGCTTGCAAAGACTCTAAAGGTCGTTTGCGTGTAGCTGCCGGTGTGGGAGTAACTGCTGATACATTCGACCGTATGGAAGCTTTGGTGAACGCTGGTGCAGATGCCATTGTAATTGATACAGCTCACGGACATTCTATGTACGTGATTGAAAAGCTGAAAGAAGCTAAGAAACGTTTCCCTGGAATTGATATTGTTGTAGGAAATGTAGCTACAGGTGAAGCTGCGAAGATGTTGGCTGAAGCTGGTGCCGATGCAGTAAAAGTAGGTATCGGCCCGGGTTCTATCTGTACAACTCGTGTGGTTGCCGGTGTAGGTGTTCCTCAGTTGACAGCCGTATATGATGTTGCAAAGGCTTTGGAAGGAACAGGTATTCCTTTGATTGCAGATGGTGGCTTGCGTTATTCAGGTGATGTGGTGAAAGCTTTGGCAGCCGGTGGTTACAGCGTAATGATTGGTTCGTTGGTTGCCGGTACAGAGGAATCTCCGGGCGATACCATCATCTTTAATGGTCGTAAGTTTAAGTCATATCGTGGAATGGGTTCATTGGAAGCTATGGAAAATGGTTCAAAAGACCGTTATTTCCAAAGTGGAACTACCGATGTGAAAAAGCTTGTTCCAGAAGGTATTGCTGCTCGTGTGCCTTATAAAGGTTCTTTGTATGAAGTAATTTATCAGCTGGTAGGTGGTTTGCGTGCCGGTATGGGTTATTGCGGAGCTCATAATATTGAAGAATTGCATAATGCGAAGTTTACTCGTATCACTAATGCCGGAGTTCTGGAAAGTCACCCGCACGATGTATCTATTACAAGTGAGGCACCTAACTATAGTCGTCCTCAGTAAGATAATCTTTGACTTATAATACGGATATAATCATTCTGACGTCAGGCAGACTTGCTTTCAGTAAGTCTGTTCTGGCGAACAGGATGATTTTTTGTTTAATGAAATGATGAATAAATCTGTTATGTATAGAATTGCGTGGTTATTCCTATGTTTGTTGATGGGGCTGGAATTCTCTGTTTCTTATGCAGAAAATCGCAGGGTACTTTTCCGGATTGATGGAGAGGAAACTTCGGTCGAGGAATTTGAGCATTATTATACCCAGGTATATGCAGCTAGTCGTGTATCTGTAGAACAGTTTTTGTCTCATTTCTTGTATTATAAGTTGAAGGTGGCAGATGCTAAAAGACAAAGCTGGGATACTATCACCGATTTCCGGTTGCAATGCAGTGCCTTGCAAAATGAAATCCTGAAATCGGAAGAGAGGGGAGTACCCCAAAAACAAGATACTCTTTTAAATTGGGTGAGATTTCGTCAGATTTCATTCCTTTTGCCCCAACATGCTTCTTCCGAACAGGAACGTGTAGCCAGACAGCGTATAGATTCTGTTTATACGGCTTTAAAAAATGGTATACCTTTTGAAAAACTGGCACAATCTTATGTGAAGGCTCCCTTGCCTTCTCCTTATTTGGATGGGGAGTGGATTCCGGAAAGATGCCTGATAAAAGAGTTTGCCGGGCAATTGAACACATTGAAAAAAGGTAATTATTCTGCTCCATTTTTTTCTCCTTTAGGTATTCACATCGTGTATTTATTGGATCGCAGGCAAGGTGTGTATTCATCAGGAGCGACTGCAAATATGGCTGTGCAGAAGGTGGCTAATTCTGTTTCAACCGAGCGGACAGATAGTCTGTTGAACAAGACTCGAATGGAGTTGTGTCAAGTTGCTGATGGCTTACTGGCTGCGTATTGGGATAAGCGCCATGGAGGCACAAAATCAGGTAATATTTCTGATAAGGAATTGCAGAGCTATTTTGAAAGTCATAAAAACGATTATGCGTGGGATTTGCCTCATTTTAAAGGAGGAGTGATACATTGTTTGAATAAGAAAGTAGCTTCAAAGCTGAAAAAGAGGCTGAAAAAATGCCCCTTAAATAAATGGAATGAGGAAATTTCCGCTTTTTCTCAGGAGAATCCGGAATGGAAGGTCGTTGTAGAAACAGGTTTGTTTCAGATTGGTACAAATCCTTATGTAGATAAGCTGGCTTTTAAATGCGGACATTTCACTCCTCGTACGGATTTACCTTATGCTTTTGTATTGGGAAAACGCCTGAAGAAAGGGCCGGAAGACTTTCAGGATGTGCGCAATGAAGTGCAGCGTGATTATCGTTTGTGGACGGAGAGAACACAAATGGAAGAGTTAAAGCGAGGCTTCAGGATTGAAATTAACCAAGACATTTTAAAAACCGTTAATTGTAGCGGAAAAAAGTAATTAATGCCGTATCTTCGTCCTTTGTAATGTAATGGACCAAAACAAATCAAATAGACAGAAAATGAATAAATTGATTATGACTGGTGTCTTGGCTGTTTTGCTTGCCTTGACAGGAACAGTACCCGCCGTGGCACAAGATAATGTGATTGATGAAGTGGTGTGGGTTGTCGGCGATGAAGCTATTCTGAAATCAGACGTAGAGAATGAGCGTTTGAATGCACAGTATGAAGGTCGCCGTTTTGATGGTGATCCCTATTGTGTGATACCAGAAGAATTGGCTGTGCAGAAACTTTTTCTTCACCAGGCTGAGATAGATAGTATTGAGGTGAGCGACCAGGAGGTTCTGCAGCAGGTAGAAACACGAATTTCATGGTTGACTGAACAGATTGGTTCAAAAGAAAAACTCGAAGAATATTACAATAAAACTTCTACCCAGATACGTGAAATGTTGCGTGAGAATATTCGTGACGGATTGACGGTGCAGGAAATGCAGAAGAAGATTGTAGGAGACATCAAGTTGACTCCTGCGGAAGTGCGTAACTATTTCAGTAAGCTTCCTCAGGACAGTATTCCTTTTGTGCCTACTCAGGTAGAGGTGCAGATTATTACCAGAGAGCCTAAGATTAAGGAAGAAGAAATCGAACGTGTAAAGAAAGAACTGCGTGATTTTACAGACCGTATCAATAAGGGAGAAACTACTTTCTCTACGTTGGCACGTATGTATTCTGAAGACCCGGGTTCTGCTCGTCGTGGAGGAGAATATGGCTTTACAGGTCGTGGAGAATTGACTCCGGAGTTTGCCAATGTGGTATTTAACCTGACTGACCCGAAGAAGATTTCAAAAGTGTTTGAAACAGAATATGGTTATCATATTGCTCAGCTGATTGAAAAGCGTGGCGACCGTGTAAGCTATCGCCATATTTTGATTAAGCCTCGTGTAGATGAAAAAGAAATTGAAGCCGAATTGAATAAACTGGATACATTGGCCAATGACATCCGAAAAGGAAAAGTTACTTTTGATGAAGCGGCTACATGGGTATCTCAGGATAAAGATACACGTAACAATCACGGTTTGCTGGCTAACCCGCAGACTTCTACCTCTCGTTTTGAAATGCAGCAGCTGGCTGGCTTGATTTCTCAGGAAGTCGCAAAGACCGTAGAGGGAATGCAGATTGGCGAAGTCTCCAAACCTTTTACAATGATTAATGCAAAAGGAAAAGAAGTGTGTGCTATCGTAAAATTGAAAAATCGTATTGACGGACATAAAGCTACAATTTCGGAAGACTATCAGCGTTTGAAAGACATTGTTACAGCCAACCGTAGTGAAGAAAAACTGCAGAAGTGGATTGTGGAAAAACAAAAAAATACTTACGTGCGTATCAACCCGTCTTGGCGTAAGTGTGATTTTTAAATATCCGGGATGGATTAAACAGTGATGAGAAAGTCTGCAATTTTTTTTGCTCTTTGTAGCATTTTGCCTGACCATTCTTGGCTTGTCGGCACAAGGGGGGATAGCTGTCTCTCCACAGACTGCGCGCCCGAAAACGGAGGCTGAGGGGAAACAAAAACCAGAGGACTCCAAGCAGCGTCCGGTAGCTAAAAGCAAAGTCTATCTGTTGCATTCCGATTTGTTGCGCAAGGATGCAACCCATCCGGACGCACAGATTGTAACCGGAAATGTGAGGTTTCGTCATGATAGTGTGTACATGTATTGCGACAGTGCATGTTACTACGATAAGGTTAGCAGTTTTGAGGCTTTTGGTAATGTGAAAATGGTGCAGGGAGATACGCTGTTTCTTTATGGCGACCGGTTGTACTATGATGGATTGACACAGATTGCAGAGATGCGCTGTAATGTCCGGATGGAGAATCGTACGACTACCTTGCTGACTGATAGCTTGAATTATGACCGGGTCTACAACTTGGGATATTTCTTTGATGGGGGAACCTTGATGGATGAGCAGAATGTGCTGACCTCCGAGTGGGGAGAATATAGCCCTCAGACCAAGCAATCCGTATTTAATTACAATGTGAAGCTGGTTAATCCTCAGTTTACACTGACGTCGGATACCTTACGTTACAATACGGCTTCGAAGGTAGCTGATATTGTCGGCCCTTCGGATATCTGGAGCGATGCCAACCACATTTATTCTGAAAGGGGAACTTACAATACCGTAACGGGTAAAGCCGATTTGTATGACCGTTCTGTGCTTACCAATCAGGGAAAACAGCTGACCGGTGATACGCTTTTCTACGACCGTAATACTGGCGTGGGAGAGGTTTTCAGTCGGATGGTGATGACGGATACAATCAACCGGAACATGCTTACCGGAGAATATGGCTATTATAACGAGCAGACAGACTATGCCTTTGCTACGGATAGTGCCGTAGCTATAGACTATTCTCAGGGTGATAGTTTGTTCCTTCATGCAGATACTCTGCTGATGGAAACTTTCCATCAGAATACCGATTCCATGTTCCGTGAGATGAGAGCCTTCCATAAAGTACGTTTTTATCGTACTGATGTGCAGGGTACGGCCGATTCGTTAGTTTTTTCCACAGTGGACAGTTGTCTTACGATGTATCGTGACCCGATTATCTGGAACAAGAACCAGCAGCTTTTAGGCGAAGTAATAAAAGTCTATATGAACGACAGTACAATTGACTGGTCGCACATCATAGGGCAGGCACTTTCGGTAGAACGTGTGGATTCAACGATTTATAACCAGGTGACGGGAAAAGAGATGAAGTCCTATTTCGCGAACGGAGAAATGCGAAAGACAGAAGTGATAGGTTCCGTACGAGTAGTTTATTATCCGATGGACTCCGACAGTACGCTGATAGGAATGAATGTATCTGAAACCAGTAAACTGGAAATCTATCTGCAAGACCGTAAGATAGAACGCATGGTGATGAGCCCCAAATCCAATGGCGTGTTGTATCCGATGTCGCAGATTCCTGCCGGAAAAGACCGTCTAGAGAATTTTGTGTGGTTTGATTACATTCGTCCGCTCAACAAAGCCGACATCTTTAATTGGAGAGAAAAACGGGTGGAAGACCAGTTGAAGAAAAATGTACGTGGCCCGGTCGTTTTGCCGAATGCCCGATTGTTTGAAAATAAGAAGGAGGAATAATATATGGGAATGTTTACAATGAGAAAGCCTCGCGGATTCCGTCATGAATACATTTATGTGGATGAACGCAAGGAAAAACTGCAGAAAATAGAAGAGACAGCCAAACGTGAACTGGGAATGCTTCCTCCTAAAGAGTTTAATCCGGAAGACATTCGTGGTAAGTTTGTAGAAGGTACTACCTATCTGAAGCGTCGCAAGGAAAGCGGACGTAAACCTCTGAGTTACGGAGCCATGTTTGTGGCTATTGTGGTATTGCTATATATTTTACATTATCTGATTACAGGAGAATTTACACTATGACATCGGGAGATGTAATCCGTTTGTTGCCGGATTCTGTAGCCAATCAGATTGCGGCAGGAGAAGTCATACAGCGTCCGGCTTCTGTGATAAAGGAGCTGGTGGAGAATGCTGTAGATGCCGGAGCAAAAATATAGAAGTGCTGGTGACGGATGCCGGAAAAACATGTATACGTGTCATTGATGACGGACGAGGTATGTCGGAAACGGATGCCCGTATGGCTTTTGAACGTCATGCCACTTCCAAGATTCGGGAGGCGGCCGATTTGTTTGCCCTTCATACCATGGGCTTTCGTGGAGAGGCTTTGGCTTCCATCGCTGCCGTAGCACAGGTGGAACTGAAAACTTGTTCCAGTGACGACGGATTAGGTACTTTCATTCAGATTTCCGGTTCCCAGGTAGAAAAGCAGGAGGCAGTAGCCTGCCAGCGAGGCAGTGACTTCTCTGTGAAAAATCTGTTCTTCAATGTACCTGCCCGTCGGAAGTTCCTGAAATCCAATCAAACGGAGTTAAGTAACATTGTAGCTGAATTCGAACGCATTGCGCTGGTCAATCCCGATATATCTTTTGTGCTGAGTCATAATGGCACCGAGATGCTGAATTTGCCGGCCATTCCTTTGCGGCAGCGCATTATGGGAGTATTTGGCAAAAAACTGAATCAGGAACTGCTTTCATTGAACATTGATACGACCATGGTGAAAATACATGGATATATCGGTCGTCCTGAATCGGCCCGTAAGAAAGGGGCACGCCAGTTCTTCTTTGTGAATGGTCGTTATATGCGCCATCCTTATTTTCATAAAGCTGTATCCAGTGCGTACGACAACCTGATTCCGGTGGGTGAACAAGTCTCTTATTTCATTTATTTCGAAGTGGAACCTTCGGATATAGATGTCAATATACACCCTACCAAGACAGAAATCAAGTTTGAGAATGAACAAGCCGTATGGCAGATTCTTTCGGCAGCAGTCAAAGAGACGTTAGGACGTTTCAATGCGGTACCTTCGATTGATTTTGATACAGAAGGTATGCCGGACATTCCTGCCTTTGAGAATTCTCCTTATACGGTGGCACCTCCTCAAACCAGTTTTGACCCTTCTTATAATCCGTTTAATACAGCGGCAGTGCCTCCTTCTGCTTACTCTTCTGCATCGGTAACCAATAAAGAAACGGAGAGAGAAAGCTTCGGACAGGATGTGCGAGAATGGAGTGCGTCTACAGGTACCTCTGTACGTTCTTCCATGAATAAAGGCGGAATGCCGGATTTTGGCAGGAGCGGAAATTATACTCCTTCGTTTGGCAGCCACAAAAATCGGGTAGAGTGGGAACCTTTGTTTGAAGGACTGGAACGCACTTCATCGGAACCGGATATTCAACCGGAAGAAGAAGTACGACCGTTTTTCCCGGAGTCAACCGACTGGGGACAGACTTCTCAAGAAGATGCCGTTGTTCCCTCGTTCTCTGGTGAGGAAAACGAGAAGCAGCCTCAGGAGAATTCCATGCGTCACTATCAGTATAAAGGGAGCTATATTCTGACTTCTGTAAAGTCCGGATTGATGATTATTAATCAGCAGCGAGCACATATTCGTATCCTTTTCGACCGCTATATGGCGCAGATAGAAAATCGGAAGAATGCTTCCCAGCGAATGCTCTTCCCGGATATGGTGCATTTCTCTCCTTCTGAGGTACCTGTACTGGAGGAGTTCATGGACGATTTGAATGCCTTGGGATTTGACCTTAGCAGTCTGGGAGGAGGAACCTATTCAATTAACGGTATTCCAGCCGGAATTGAAGGACTGAATCCGGAAAAGCTGGTTACAGATATGGTACAGACGGCGATTGAAAAAGGTTGTAAAGTGAAGGAAGAAGTACAAAGTATGCTTGCACTTTCATTGGCAAAAGCAGCAGCCATTGTACCGGGACAGGTTCTGACCGATGAGGAAATGAATCGTCTGGTCGATGATTTGTTTGCCGTATCTACTCCAAACTATACGCCAGATGGAAAGACTGTACTGGCCGTATTGAAAGAAGATGATTTGGAGAAGATGTTTAAATGATAGAAATTCTACGAATAATATAATGTGTAATCCGGGTTCTCGAAAACGAGTAATCCGGATTTTTTTATTTGTATACACTTATTCTAGATTTCATTTTTGCAACAAACCTGGTTTTTATCTATCAGAAAGTCTCAAAAAGGAAAATCTGAACAGCTCCTCCTCTTTTATGAATAATCGTGTAAGTGCTTGACATACTACCTTTGCTTCAGATTAAGAAACGAGAAAAATGAAGCAATTAGTAGTTATTTTTACACTGTGGTTGGCGTGGATGCCTGTCGGGGCACAGAAGACGCTGACATTAGAGGAATGCCTGAAATTAGGCATTGAAAATAATCTCTCGCTGGAAGGAAGCCGCAATGAGATGCGGAAAGCCAAACATCTGCTTAGCGAGAATCGTGCGAAACTGTGGCCGCAAATCAGTGCGGTGGCAGGATTCAATGACAATTTTAATCCACCGGTATCTGTCACCGACGGGTCAGCCTATGGAAATCTGTACAATGTGACCAAAACTTTGCAGTACAATGCATCGGCAGGATTGCAGTTGCAGATGCCACTTTACAATCAGACGGTGTATACGGCAGTAGATATTGCCCGCACCCTGAATGAATTGAACCGTCTGTCGTATGAAAAGGCACGTGAGGACCTGATGATGCAAATCAGCAAAATGTATTATCTGGGACAGAATACTATGGAACAGCTGACACTCATTCAGGAGAACATGGTGCGGTTGCGGGAGTTGCGTGACATCACTTTGGCATTCTTTGACAATGGGATGGCCATGGAGGTGGATGTAAAGCGTGTCAACATTAACTTGGAAAACCAGCAGGTGCAGTATGACAATGCAAAGTCTATGCTGGTGCAGCAGTTGAATCTCTTGAAATATGTGATGGACTATCCTGCGGATGAAGAAATTACACTGACTCCTGTAGATACAGAAAGGATACAGTTGGCTTCGCTGACCGGGCTTCGCGGCGATTTGTATGAATTGCAACTCTTGCAATCACAGGAGAAACTGGCCGGGCAGCAAAAGGATTTGATTCGTCAGGGCTACCTTCCTTCGTTGACACTGACCGGAAGCTGGATGTATTCAGCATATACGGATAAGGCCCGTCACTGGTTCCATTCCGGACCTTCCAATCACTGGTATCCTTCTACCGGATTGGGGATTACACTTCGTGTACCGATATTCGACGGTTTTGACAAGCGGGCACGTATCCGGAAAGCTCAGATTGACCAGGAAAATGCAAAACTGAATTATGAGAATATGCTCAAGAATATGCAGACGCAGTATCTGAATGCTACAAACGAACTGATGAACAACCAGCGTAACTTTAAAAAGCAGAAAGACAATTATCTGCTGGCAGAAGATGTGTATCAGGTCACGACCGACCGGTATCGGGAGGGAATCGCTTCCATGACCGAGGTTTTGCAGGACGAGATGCGCATGAGCGAGGCGCAGAATAATTACCTCAGTGCACACTACAACTATCAGGTGGCTAATCTTGCCCTATTGAAGCTGACAGGACAGATGGACCGCTTGTTACAAGGAAATTAAACTCATTAAATCATTTAAAATTCAGAGAATATGGAAACTCAGTATACTAATCATACACTTCAGGAAAAGGCTTTGAAATTAAAGAAACAACGTCGTCGCCAGATTCTGGCCAGTCTTTTAGGCATTGCTATTCTTGCATGGGGAATTGTAGAAGTAGCTTGTCTGTTTTTGGATTACAAACATACCGAAACAAGCAACGATGCACAAATTGAGCAGTATAATTCTCCGGTCAATCTGAGGGCCTCGGGTTATATCAAGAAAATCTATTTTACGGAACATCAGGATGTACGTAAAGGAGATACCTTACTAGTGCTCGATGACCGTGAATATCGTATTCGTGTGATGGAAGCAGAGGCTGCTTTAAAGGATGCTTTGGCAGGTGCTACCGTGATAGATGCTACTTTGCAGACCACACAGAACTCCGCTTCGGTTTATGAAGCTTCGATTGCCGAGATTGAAATTCGTCTGGCCAAACTGGAGAAAGACCGTCAGCGTTATGAGAATCTGGTTAAGCGGAATGCAGCTACTCCTATTCAGTTGGAACAGATTGAAACGGAATATGAGGCTACCCGTAAGAAACTGGAAGCAACCAAGCGTCAGCAGCGGGCTGCTATGTCGGGAGTGAAAGAGGTTTCCAATCGCAGAGAAAGCACGGAGGCTGCCATACAGCGTGCAACGGCTGCATTAGAGATGGCACGCCTGAATCTCTCTTATACCGTGGTAGTGGCTCCTTGTGATGGAAATTTAGGGCGGAGAACCTTGGAGGAGGGACAGTATATTACTGCCGGACAGACGGTGACCTATATCCTTCCGGATACACAGAAATGGGTGATTGCGAATTACAAGGAAACGCAGGTCGAGAATCTGAAGGTAGGGCAGGAAGTACGCATTTCTGTCGATGCTATCAGTGACCGCGAGTTTACCGGAAAGATTACGGCCATATCCGGAGCTACGGGGTCTAAATATTCTCTGGTGCCTACCGACAATTCAGCCGGAAACTTTGTCAAGATTCAACAGCGTATTCCGGTACGAATTGAATTCACCGACTTATCCAAGGAGGACAATGACCGTCTGGCTGCCGGTATGATGGTAGTGGTGAAAGCCAAATTGTAAACCGATTTTTTGCAAGTTTTTTCCAAAAGAGTAGAATTATGCCTTCGCTTCCTAAAAATTATCCGTTTTATAACTGGGTACCCAAGCCGTTGGGTATACTGATTCTGATACTGCTGTTTGTGCCTATACTGACGGCCAGCGGGGTGTATACGGCCAATAGCGGAGAGATGCTGAGCGGACTGGGCATCCAGTCGGAGCATATTCAGTTCGTCAGCTTTCTTACTTCTGTGGGTATGGCAGCTTTTTCTCCGTTCTTTTACGGCCTGGTTTGTCTGCGCCGGGAGAAGATGATGTGTATCGTAGGGTTCTCTTTGCTTTATATCCTGAGTTACATTTGTGCCAAGACCGACAGTATTTACCTGCTGGCCGTGTGCAGTGTAGTGATGGGTTTTTTACGAATGGTGCTGATGATGGTCAATCTTTTTACGCTGATTAAGTATGCGTTTGGGATGGAGGCTACCCGTAACATTACACCCGGAAATGATCCGGTAGACGAAGAAGGCTGGGACAAGCTGGACCGTGAGAAGAGTACCAGTATGCCTACTATCTATTTGTTTTTCATGATTCTGGGGCAGTTGGGTACTTCACTTACCGCATGGCTGGCCTATGAGTATGAATGGCAGTATGTGTATTATTTCATGATGGGAGCATTGCTGCTTTCTATTTTGGTGGTATTTGTTACCATGCCTTATCATAAGTATTCCACCCGTCGTTTTCCCATTACCTTTCGTAAATTCGGCAGTGTGGTGATGTTTTGCCTGATGTGCGCTTCAGTAGTGTATGTACTGGTGTATGGAAAAGTACTCGACTGGTATGATGACCCTTCTATCTGCTGGGCTACGGTGAGTGCCGTATGTTTTACAGCCATGTTTATTTATATGGAGAAAAGACAATATTCTCCCTATTTCCTGATGGACATTTTCAAGTTGAGCTCCATTCGGATGGGAATTCTGCTCTTCCTGCTGCTGATGATATTCAATTCCAGTGCCATGTTTGTCAACGTGTTTACGGGAGTAGGCATGAAGATAGACAACTGGCAGAATGCTTCCTTGGGCAATTGGACCATGCTGGGGTATTTTATCGGTTGCATCATTGCCGTCATGCTGGGCAGCAGGGGAGTCCATTTGAAGTATTTGTTTTCACTTGGCTTCGTGTTGATTGGCTTTTCGGCCTTGTTCATGTATTTTGAGGTACAGACTTCCGGCTTGTATGAGCGGATGAAGTATCCGGTCATTATCCGTGCCACGGGAATGATGCTTCTGTATTCACTGACGGCTGTACATGCTAACCAGCGGATGCCGTATAAATACTTGTCTACCTGGATTTGCATTATGCTGACCGTCCGTATGGTCATGGGCCCCAGCATCGGTACGGCACTTTATACCAACGTGATGCAGCATCGTCAGCAACATTATGTCACTCGTTTTGCACAAGACCGTGATTTATTGAATCCCGAAGTAGCGGCTTCTTATTCGCAGACAGTAAAGGGGATGCAATATCAGGGAAAGAGTGAACAGGAAGCCGAACAGATGGCTGCCATGTCGGCAAAAGGGAGCGTGCAGGTGCAAGCTACTTTATCGGCTGTTAAGGAAATGTCGGGTTGGACTTTCTATGGCTGCATGGCATGTGCGGTCTTTTTCTTGCTGTTTCCTTGGAGGAAAAGAAAACTGGAGCCGTATGCTGCTACAGTATCTTAAAAAAGAAGTTGTGACGTCACGGCGGGACTTTTCGTTTCTTAATCTATATTTTCAGCGGGGAATAATCACGTGTAAGTACCTGCCGTGACGTTTTTTTGTATATCTTAGCGCAGTATGCAAAAGAAACAACTTTAATTTTGCAGTTATGATTTCACAAACAGAGCGCTTGAAGCGTCTGAACCAGATGCTGGTAGAGCGAAGGGATATTTGCTGTTCGGAAGGAAGTGTGGACGCTTTCCCAGCTGTATTACAAAAAAAACTTCCAGATGGAATACCTTGGGCTGATAGTCTGTAAACAAGGAGAATTCCAGTTTACTTTAAATCAGAAGCCTTTTGTGGCAAAAGCTGGGGAAACGATTTTTCTGTATGAGGCTGCCATTTTCTGTGCCGGCTCGTGCACGGCCGATTTGCGTATAGATGTTTTATTTTACCGTATTAACCTTATCCGGGACTTATTGGGAAGTTCGGTGATGGCCATGCACCTTTATGCCACATTAACTCCGCAGCCTTGTTACGTATGGTCTACGGGTGAGGAAGAAGACATAGCCCGCTATATTTCTCTGATAAGCAGGTATCGGCATACTACAAACAATCCGTTTGACAGCCATGAGCGAAAGTTACTGCTGCTGGCTTTGACTTATAGACTCTGTTCTATTTATAGTCGGAGGTTGATGGAAGAAAATCAAGTGGCCGGGCATAAGATTGATACATTTATCCAGCTCATCCGGTTGGTAGAGCGATACTACAAGCAAGAGAGGGGAGTAGCCTTTTACGCCGACAAACTTTGTCTGTCTCCTAAATATCTGTCTGCGCTGTCAAAATCCGTATGCGGATATACGGTGCAGGAACTGGTATTCCGTGCCATTATTCGCCGGAGCATGTTGCTGTTGAAGAATTCCAACATGACTATTCAGGAAATCTCGAATGAATTTCATTTTCCCAATGCCTCCGCATTTGGTACATTCTTCAAGAAGGAAACCGGTCTTTCTCCTTTACATTATCGTTGTGCGGAAGAAAACTCACTCTCAGACATGTGAATGAAGCCGTTTTTATCGTTTTTTCAAGTGATTTTCAGACTACTTGAAAACGTCTTTGCGTTCAGACAAAAACGCCCTTGTGTTTAAGGTAAAAAAACGTCCTTGCGTTTTACTTCAAATGCACTTGCGTTTGAAATTAAACGCACTTGCGTTTTTTTCGAGAGAAAAGTGAATAAAAAAGCCGCCCCTGAATAGGACGGCTTTTTATGTATATGAAATTTGTATGAATCAGAATCCCAGTCCAGCTACATGATTAAGCAGTTCATACACTCCACTGCAGATTCCTAATACAATGACTCCGATAAGGCAGATAAACAGACCTGTACGGGCCAGAGCCGGTGTGCGGAAGGTGGCTACCGGAGCATCGTTTGGAGTGATGTACATGGCTTTCACAATCAGCAGGTAATAGTAGAGTGAAATAATCGTATTTACCAATGCCAGGAACACTACCAGCCAGTGGCCGCTGTGGAAAGCAGAGGCAAAGACGAAGAATTTAGAGAAGAATCCGGCAAACGGAGGGATACCGGCCAGTGAGAACAGCGCCAGTGTCATGACGAAGCTCAGGCGTGGGTTGGTCTTGTACAATCCGTTGTAGGTACTTCTGTCCACCTTTCCTCCGGTGTGCTGCTCTATGGTGCTGATGACACCGAACACAGCCAGGTTGGCTACGATATAGACCACGATGTAGTACACCAGTGAAGCCATTCCCTGTTCATTTCCTCCCAGTACAGCCAGCATGATATAACCGGCCTGTGAGATACTACTGTAAGCCATGAAGCGTTTCAAGTCTTCCTGAAGGATGGCAAAGATGTTGGCAATAGTGATGGTGACCACAATGACGATGCTCAGCAAGAGACTCCAGTCGGCTACCATCTGTCCGAATACTTTTATCAGGATGCTCATCAGAGCGAAAGCGGCTGCACCTTTGGAGATGACTGACAGGTAAGCCGATACATTGGTCGGAGCTCCCTGATAGGTATCGGGTGTCCACATGTGGAATGGTACGAGACTCAGCTTGAAGCCCAGTCCGGCAAAGAAGAACACCATTGCCATTACCTGAAGCGGGGTTCCGGTCAGGGCTGTGGTGATATCGGCAAAGTAAGTGGTACCGGTTGTACCGTATACCATGGAGATACCATAAAGCATCAGGGCAGAAGAGAACATGGAGTTCAGGATAAATTTGGCTCCTGCTTCTGCACTGTGATGACGGTATTTGTCGAAAGCCACCAGACAGGCCATCGGGATGCTGGCCAGTTCCAGGCCCACGTAGAACAGAATGAAGCTGCCTGCGCTGACCATGAAATACATACCCAGCAGCGTGCTGAGTGTCAGCATATAGAATTCTCCGGCTTTGTGACGGGTATCTTCTCGTGAGAGCCATTCACCCGACTGCAGGAATACGAGCAGCGTGCCGGCAGTCAGTATGGTTTTTACAACAGATGCCATTTGGCTGGCATGATACATTCCTCCAAAGGCTTCTCCGCTGGCGGGTACAATGTTTAAAGCCAGTTGTACGACCATCAGTGTGCAGGCAAGAGTTTGAAGCGGCTTGTGATTAGGCGTTTTCAGTATCAAGTCTGCCAACAGCATGAAGAGGATAATGGCGACCAGGCTTATTTCAGCCTGCATGGTTAATAATTCGCTCATATAATTTCTTTTAGTTTATTCAGGTTATCGGATAAGTTGGCTGATAATAGGTTCTACGCTTCCGCTGATGACATTGCTAACCCAGTAAGGAGCGAGTCCCAGTCCGGCTACAGCTATAATCAGGCAGATTACGGCAAAACGTTCGTCCCAGGTAGCGTCGGTCAGTTTCAGGTGTTCCGGATTCTGACAAGTGCCATACAGGATTTTTCCTACTACACGCAGGATGTACACGGCCGTGATGACAATACTCATCGTGGCGATGATGGTACAAGTGCGGTGGAACAGGTCCGGATTCTGGAATGAACCTACGAATACGGTCATTTCAGCCACGAAACCGCTCAGCCCAGGCAGACCTAAGTTGGCTAGCCCGGCAATGACATAACCTACGGCCAGGAAAGGCATGATTTTCATCAGTCCACTCAGCTGGCGGATGTCACGGGTGTGTGTACGACCGTAAATCATACCGATAAGGGCAAAGAACAAGGCAGTCATCAAGCCGTGGCTTAACATCTGCAGGATGGCACCGGTAGCACTTACACGCGTCATCATCAGCAGAGCGAACAATACCAGTCCGCAGTGGCTTACAGAAGAGTAGGCGTTGATGTATTTCAAGTCGGTCTGTACTACGGCACTGAACGCTCCGTACACTACAGAAATGGTGGTCAGTACCAGGAAGAAATCACCCCAGATAGCGGCACCGGTCGGCATCAGGTACATGGCAATACGGAAACATCCGTAACCTCCTAATTTCATCAACACACCGGCGTGCAGCATACTTACGGCTGTCGGGGCAGAAGCATGACCGTCGGGGCTCCATGTGTGGAAGGGGAACAAGGCACCCAGCACACCGAATCCTAAAAAGACCATCGGGAAGAAGATACGTTGCATTTCGGTCGGTATCTTGTGCTGCACGATTTCTAGGATATTCATCGTCTCGGCTCCGGCTCCGTAGTAGATGCCCAGGATACCAATCAGCAGGAAGGCAGAACCACCCATCAGCATCAAGGTCAGCTTCATGGCAGCGTATTCCTTGCGGCCGCTTCCCCACACACCAATCAGCAGGTACATCGGAATCAAAGCCACTTCATAGAACATGAACATGGTGAACAGGTCGGTTGAGATGAAGAACCCGAATACTCCGGTGCTCAGCAGGGTGAACCACAAGAAATATTCTTTAGTGAGCGGTTTCAGCTTCCAGGAAGCGAATGTACCGGTAAATACGATGATGGCACTCAGCAGCAGCATCACTACGGAGATACCGTCTACTCCTACAGAGTAACAGATGTGAAGCGGGGCATACCACACGATGCTATCTGTGAAAAGCATTTCAGCTGTAGCTCCCGCATGGCGCTGTCCGATGTAAGACACCGTGAGGTAAGCTGCAAGCGCCAGCAATAAAGTGGAACCGGCCACCATCACTCCTCTGACTTGATTGACGTTGCGGGCAATCCATAGTCCTAACAACATCAGCAGAGGTATCAATACGAAAAGACTTAATATATTCATAAGCGTATAAGTTCTTCTTTTTTAGTTCAACAGCAAGATAATTGTCAGGACAATGATACCTGCCAGGAAATAATGCGTGTAGGTTTGTACCTTTCCATTTTGTATGGGTTGTACGGTCTCTCCGGCTGCGTTGGTACCCCAGGCCATGAAATTCATGAACTGGTCGATGACGTGGCGGTCAAACCATGCCAATGGAGTAGAGATGCAGCGGAAGATGATTTTCTTGGTCACGAACAACCAGATTTCGTCCATGTAGAAACGCTTGTAGGCTGCACGGTGCAGGGTGCTGAAGCGTGTGGCGAGCATGTCGGCCACAGGTTGCTGTTCGCGGGCGTACATCCAGGTAGCAAGGCAATGGCGATTACGGCAATAGCGATACTCGTACCGGCTACTGTCCAGTCGAGGTGGATGTCGTAGGATTCACCGTTGGCTGAAACGAAATGTCCGAAAGGAATAAAACCGGCTACGATGGTGACCAGCGCCAGGAACATCAGCGGGAAGGTCATGGTCAGCGGACTTTCATGCGGCATGTGGTGTGCATGCAATTCCTTGTTCTCCTTTCCCCAGAAGATGCAGTAGTACAAACGGAACATATAAAAAGCGGTCATTCCGGCAATGAGGGCCATAATCCATCCCATCACAGGGCTGTACTGGAAGCAGGCAGTCAGGATTTCGTCTTTTGAGAAGAATCCGGAGAACGGAGGGATACCTGCGATGGCCAGACAGGCAATCAGGAAGGTGATGTGGGTAATCGGCATGTATTTGCGCAGACCGCCCATGGTTTCCATTTCGTTGCTGTGTACGGCGTGTATGATGCATCCGGCTCCCAAGAAGAGCAGGGCTTTGAACATGGCATGTGTGAACAGGTGGAACATACCGGCCATGTAACCTAAACCACCTTCGTGCGGGTTGGCTGCCGTACAAACACCCAGTGCCACCATCATGAAACCAATCTGTGAGATGGTAGAGAAGGCCAGTACACGCTTGATGTCACTCTGTGCACAGGCTACGCTGGCGGCATAGAATGCGGTGAAAGCACCTACCCAGGCAACCAAGTGGAGTGTGTGCGGTGCAAAGCCGATGAACAAGGGGAACATACGGGCTACCAGATACACTCCGGCTACTACCATGGTAGCGGCATGAATCAGGGCAGATACCGGTGTCGGACCTTCCATGGCATCCGGCAACCAGATGTGCAGCGGGAACATGGCACTCTTTCCGGCACCACCGATGAACATCAGTCCCAATGCCCAGGGAAGTACCATTCCGGCCTGCATCAGGCGTTCGGTTCCAGGGTTGAAGGTGAAAGTCTGCATGTAGTATCCGTAGATAAGGATACCAATCAGGAAGCCCAAGTCAGCAAAACGGGTAACGATAAAGGCCTTCTTGCTGGCAGCGATTGCTTCCGGTTTGGTATAGTAGAAACCAATAAGCAGATAGGAAGACACACCTACCAGTTCCCAGAACACATACATCTGGAAAATGTTGGTAGCTACCACCAGGCCTAACATAGAGAAGGTAAACAACGACAGAAAAGCGTAGTACCGCTGGAAGCCGACTTCACCTTTCATGTAGCCGAAAGAATAGATATGTACCATCAGTGACACCGTGGAAATAACCACCAGCATCATGACGGAAATCGGGTCGAGCAAAATGCCCATGTCGATATGAAGGGAGGAAGTGAACGGCAGCCATTCAATGTTCCACGGAGTCAGCGTAGGGTAGAGGCCTTCGGCAGTGCGTGGAGCAGAGAAATAATTGAATGCCGTCAGATAGCTCAGCACGGCTACCGCTCCTAACGATAGGGTACCGATTGTGCCTGCTACGCGATGAGGCATTTTCATGCCGGCCAATGCCAGAACCAGGAAGCTCAGCACCGGGAGGGCAAGTATCAGAATTGTATAATCCATAAGCAATTGAATAAAATGTGAGAAAGTTATCCTTTCAAGTCAGTAATATCATCGGTAAGCACCTGTTTCAGGTTGCGATACACATTAATAATGATGGCAATGGCTACAGCCGTTTCAGCTGCGGCAATGGCTATGCCGAACAGGCTGAAGAAATGGCCTTCCAGTTGTCCGGGGAAAAGATAACGGTTGAATACCGCGAAATTGATGTTGGTTGCATTAAGCATCAATTCTACCGAAATCAGCAAAGCCAGCAAGTTTTTGCGGGTAAAGAATCCGTAGATGCCGCAAAACAACATGACGGTACTGATGACGAGGTAGTGAACTACATGAATTTCTATTTCCATAATCTTACTGTGTTATTTTTGTTTACGTGCAATCAGTATCGCACCAATCATACAAGCTAAGAGCAATACACTGACTACCTCAAATGGTAATACAAACTGGTATTTCCCTGTACCAATCAAGGCATGTCCGATGTTTTCTACCGGAAGTTCGATTCCCTGTGGAATCAGGTTCAGGGCAAACCCGTTGGTCATAACTAAGAAAAGCACGAGAGCTGCACCGATAACAATGGTCAGCAATACACTGATGAGCTTGGCGCGGTTTATCTTGTACTTCATATTCTTGTCCGACTGGGTCAGCAGGATGGAGAATACATACAGCACCACGATACCTCCGGCGTAAACCATCAGCTGTACGGCGCTCAGGAAGGTATAGCCCAGGATTCCGTAGATGGCTCCCGTACCTAAAAGAACGAACAGCAGATAAGTAGCGGCACGCAGGATTTTTCCTGTAGTGACAGCTAAAATGGAACAAGCAATGATACAGGCTCCTACGATATAAAATACGATTTCTTGAAGTGATATATTCATATCCGTTTCGTTTTATTTATTTCTTGTTCAGTGTCATGACGAGTTTTTCTTTCTGGAATACTGCATTCTCAAAGTCATTCGTAAACTGAATGGCATTGTGAGGGCAGGCATTGACGCACAGCATGCAGAACATGCAAGAGCCTAAATTGTACTCGTATTTCACCAGGAATTTTTTCTTTTTACCGTCTTCCGTTTCACGCATTTCCGTGGTCAGCCGGATGGTGCCGTTCGGGCAGCTCATCTGACAAAGTCCGCAGGCAATGCAATGGTGATTTCCTTCTTCATCCACCGGCATCACCAGCATGGCCCGGTGACGTTCCGGAATGTGAAGTGTAGTATGGCGGTTTTCAGGATACTGTTCGGTAATTTTCTTCTGGCAGAATACCTTCATGGAAGTGCGCATACCTACCAGCAGACTCTTGACTCCACCGACATATCCTTTTAAATATTCTTTAAATCCATTCATAGTCAAAAATTTTTAATCAAAATGTCAGACCAAATACTTTGCATACGGTCATTAATAACAATACGACCAGCGAGAGCGGCATCAGGTATTTCCATTCCAGTGTCAGTACCTGGTCGATACGCAAACGGGGGAAGGTCCAGCGAATCCACATGAGCAGGAAGACGATGAAGAAGGTCTTTCCAATGAACCATACAAATCCGGGGATGTAGTCCATCACCATGTTCAGTCCGTCGAGTCCGGCAATGTGCAAGGGCATCCAGCCTCCCAAAAACAAAGTGGTGGCGATACCGGCCGTAATGAACAAGTTCAAGTATTCGGCCAGATAGAAGAATCCGAAATGCATACCCGAATATTCTGTGTGGTATCCGGCAGTCAACTCCTGTTCTGCTTCTGCCAAGTCGAACGGACCACGGTTGGCTTCCGCGTTTCCGGCAATCAGGTAGATGATGAAAGCCATGATGGCAGGAATGTGTCCTTTGAAAATGTTCCATCCATTGGCCTGACCTTCTACGATGGTCTGAATATCCATGGCACCACTCATTACGACCATGGTCAGTACGCTGAGGCCGATAGAAAGCTCGTAGCTGATAATCATGGCTCCACTTCGTACGGCACCGATCAATGTATATTTACTGTTACTACTCCATCCGGCCAGCAAAATACCCAATACACTGATGGAAGAAGCTGCCAGCACAAAGAAGATACCGATGTTCATGTGAAGGATTTCTCCACCTTTATTCCATGGAAGACAAGAGAATGTCAGAATGGAAGCAAGAATTACCAGGAACGGAGCCAAAGCATAAAGAAAATGGTCGGAATGCTTCAGGCTGATGATTTCTTTGGTAAGGATTTTCAATACGTCGGCAGGTACTTGCAGCAAACCTCCTTTTCCTCCTACACGGTTCGGACCGATACGGCACTGGAAAGCCGCACAGACTTTACGTTCCATGTAGATAAGAATGATGGCCAGTACCGCGTACATGACGAGGATAAATACTCCCACAACGAGTCCTTCCAATGTCAGTGCCAGCCATTCAGGCATTACACTGCAAAGGAATGCATGAATCTGCATGAGCAGCGGGCTGAGATTATAATAATCTAAAAACATAATTCTTTTATTTTTTCAGTTTTCTGTAATGATTGTTCCTCTGTTTGTGTGGAGATTAACGGTCAATGTCAGGGATGACAAAGTCGAGTGTACCTCCAATGGCAATTAAGTCGGCAATTTTAGTTCCACGGCAAACGGTATCCATGGCGTGAACCAACGGAAGTCCGGTGGAACGGTAGTGCAGACGGTAAGGAACTTTATCACCATGGCTTTCCAATACCACGTCAAATTCTCCACGACTGGTTTCTACCGATGAGGTGAACACACCTTCCGGCAACTTGATGATGGGTTTGGTCTTGGCACGGAATTCTCCTTCCGGAATATTGTCAATCAGTTGCTCGATGATATGGCAAGATTCCATGATTTCGTCCATACGTACCATGTAGCGGGCAAAGGAATCACCTTCCGTGTACACAATCTCCTTGAAGTCCACCTTGTCGTAGAGTGCGTACGGATGATGCTTGCGCACGTCGTTGGCCCATCCGGAAGCACGTCCGGTACCTCCTGTACATCCCAGTGAGATGGCGTCTTCCTTTGACAAGACTCCTACACCTTTCAGACGGGTATCGGCAATGACGTTTGAAGTAAAGATGTCATGATAATCCTGGATTACACTGCGCAGGTGTTTGATAAAGTCTTTCACCTTCTGCTGGAAGGTAGGATGAATGTCAGCCTGTACACCTCCAATCATGTTGTAGTTCTGAATCAGACGGCCTCCGGTAGTTTCTTCAAAAATATCCAGAATCATCTCACGTTCACGGAAACCATAGAAGAAAGGAGTCAGTCCACCCATATCCATGACCAGACAGGAGTAGAACAGCAAGTGTGAGTCGATACGCTGTAATTCGTCCATGATGGTACGGATGTACTGGGCACGTTCCGGTACTTCTATTCCGGCTGCTTTTTCAATACACATACACAACGCATGGCGATTCTGGTGAGCACTCAGGTAGTCCAGACGGTCGGTCAAGGCTAATGTCTGCGGGTAGGTGAGGCTTTCGTTCATTTTTTCAATGCCTCGGTGGATATATCCCAGTATCGGGTCAATCTTGCGGATGTTTTCTCCATCGAGCGAAGTACGCATACGCAATACCCCATGTGTAGAAGGGTGCTGCGGACCGATGTTTACTACAAAATCATCTTCTCCAAACACCACGTTCTTACGGCCCTCAAGTGTGCCGTCGGGACGGAGGAAGTATTCATCTGTCATATCGGCATTTTCCTCGTTATCCATCCGAAGTGGATTGGAGTTCATGTCATAATCCTTTCGCATAGGATAGCCAATCCAGTCTTCACGCAAGAAGATACGGCGCATATCCGGATGATTCAAGAAGCAGATGCCGAAGAAGTCGTATACTTCACGTTCTTTAATCAGAGCCGTTTTCCACAAGTCGCTTACAGTGGGGAGCAATGCCTTTTCGCGGTCTGTTGTTACCGCTTTGAGTGTGATTCTTGCCCCCGTGCGGGTAGATTCCAGTAAGTAAAGCGCACCTAAGCCTTCTTCACCCCAGTCCATTCCCACGATGTCGCGCAAGAAATCCATGGGATTTTCTTTGTCATTCAGTAATGCCTCAGTTATCTGGTGTAACTTTTCTGCCGGGACTTTTACGACAGTCTCTCCTGTCTGACTGATTTCGGCTTCAGGAATAATGCTTGTTATTTTTTCAATTTCCATTTGCATTTTTTCTTTTTACGTAGGGTTTATTCCTCTTTTTCTTTACGGTTTACTTCTCCTAAGAAGCGCTCCACTTTGATTTTACGTTGAAGCTGCATCATGCCATAGAAGAAAGCTTCCGGTCGGGGAGGACATCCCGGAATGTATACGTCTACCGGAATAATCTTGTCAATACCGTTTACTACGTGGTAAGATTTGATGAAAGGACCTCCGGAGATGGTACATCCACCTACTGCCACCACGTATTTAGGTTCGGCCATCTGGTCATACAGACGTTTCAATACCGGAGCCATTTTGTGTGTGATGGTTCCCAGCACCATGATCATGTCTGCCTGACGCGGAGAGTTTCGGGTTACCTCAAACCCGAAGCGGGCCATGTCATAACGGGCTGCGCCAAGCGCCATAAATTCGATGGCACAACAGCTGGTTCCGAAAGTCAGACTCCAGAGCGAATTGCTTCGTCCCCAGTTAATCAGTTCGTCCACTGTTCCCAGTACGATTCCGGCTCCGTCCATGTTCAGACGACGTACCATTTCTTCCAGATAATCATTGTTCTTGAAGTCCTCATACTCCATAGAACGAATAGAGGTAGCTTTTTTTACTTCCATTCAAGAGCTCCTTTCCGCCAGGCGTATGCCAGGCCCAAAATTAAAACTACCAGGAAGAAACCTACACTGACCAGTGCATATACTCCTACCTGGTCTGCCACTACAGCCCAAGGAAAGAGAAATACCGTTTCAATGTCGAACATCAGGAACAAGATAGCAAACAGGTAGTAACCTGCCTTGAATTGTACCCATGATTGTCCACGCGTAGGAATACCACATTCGTACGGTTCTCCCTTCTGCGGATTGAATGACCGTGGAGCAAGTAATTTTGCAATGGTCATTGCTGCCACAACAAGGACGATAGCAGTCAGAATAACAACAATAATAAATGTAAAAACATATATCTAAGAATTTTTGATGAAACATATAGATGACAAACTACTTCCGTTACATCGCAAGCCTCTGTCTGCAATGTATCGGAACAATCTATTTTAAACTGTTCTTAGATAGTATTAAATAAGGATTTTTTTGAGGGTATATAGATAATAGAATTTATCTAATTGTGTATAAGGATGTGTGGAATATACAGAACAGACCAGCCCTAAATGTGTGGGTGGTCTGGAAATGAAGTCTTGTCCAAACGAGAATACCGGCAAGAAAAAATTTACCGTCCAGGTTTTTTCTGGGTTTGTATGAATGAAATTCTCTGCGGAATATCTGCTTGTCTGTTGGCTATCAGAAAGTCAAGCGTTTTTTGAAGGAATATTGTCCGGATGCTGGTAGATGAATTCAGCCGATTCGGTTTCCTCTGTGGTATTGTTCTCATTGAGCACGGTGGAATAAAGCGCAAAGAAGTTTGCTCCTACGAGTACGCTCATAAGAGTAATTAGGGATATACAAGCAAAAATCTTCCACTTATTCATGCTAATACCTTCAAAAACGCTGCAAATGTAGCCATTTATTTTGATTCATGAATCTGTATTTTTCATTAATTTTTCTTGTCAGGCAGTTTGCTTTTGTTTTTAGAAAGGATAACCAATGGCAAAATGAATACCCATTCCGTCCTTGAATTTAGGTATATTATAGTATCCACTCTTTTCGGTATCGTATGGCACATGAAGGGCAAAACCGAAGTCCAGTCTCAGAATCAGGAAGGAAAGGTCATAACGAATTCCTACTCCAGTTCCCAATGCAATGCTGTCAAAGAAATGCCGGAGATTGAATTCTGCACCGGGGCGAGCTTCATCTTTGCGCATAAGCCATACATTTCCTGCATCTAAAAAGGCTGCTCCGTTTAAGTTTCCTCCCATAAAATTTGAAAAGATGCGGAAACGGTATTCCAGGTTGGCTTCTAGTTTAATGTCTCCAGTTTCATCCACGTAGGAATAACCGGAATTATTAGCCGGGTGGAATCTTCCCGGACCGATGGAGCGTACGGTAAAGGCACGAATACTGTTGGCACCTCCCACATAGAACTGTTCGCTATAAGGTGCGATTGTCTTGTTGCCGTATGCCCATATCACTCCTCCCATCAGTCGGGTAGCTAACTGTTGCTTTTCACTGATGTGGTAGGTATATCTTACTTCTGAAGAATATTTCAGGAACTGCGCAAATGGATTTCCCAATAGTTCCTTCTCCTTTTTGCTGAATTTCTGTCCAAAAGCCGCATAAATGACGGATGTCACATTTCCGGCAGAGGTGAGTGAGTTTTCCCACCACACACGGTTCTTTTTCTTCCGGTAGCTGTTGTCGTAAGTAACCGTGTAGGTCAGTGACGGAATGAACTGGTCGTCCAAACTATGGAATAGCATCGGGTTGGCATTGGCAATGGAGTCAAAGCGTGCAGTACGGTGCTGCAAGGTGTTGAACGCCAGGTGAATTGGAGTTACGGTATGCTTGATGCTGCGCTTCGGCTGAAAACTATAAGATACAGTACCTCCAAATGACAACATCTTGAAGTAGCGGGCACGATTCACCTGTTCTGCGTAAATCTTAAAGTTGGTTTCAGACGGGAAACGGAAGGGGTCTACCCGATTTCTAATCCAGGGCAAGACCAGTCGTGGAAAATTCAGAGAGAGGGCAGCTCCCAGCTCGTAAGAATTCATCACAGAACTTTCCCCGTCTACAGTAGAACTGGTCTGCCATTCGTATGAACCTTTCAACTCTAAGTTCAAGGAAGCGCCCATTCTTTTGAAATTCTTCTTTGAAAGATTGAATTTGGCTCCCGGTCCTGTTTGCTTGGTACTCTTGGTGGTAACATTAAGTTCCAGTTCGCTATCGTAAGGCAGGTCGAACATGGCATTGACCGTAATGTCCAGGGTATCTCTTCCCGGACGAGGAGTGTAGTTGAAGTCATTGTATTTGAACACACCTAATCTGGACAATGCCTGCTGAGTATAGTTCTGGCGTTGTTGAGAATACATTTCTCCGCTTTTATAAAGAAAACGTCGGCGGAGTACCCCATATCGTATGCCCGGCTTTTTTCCTGCATAATTAATGGTGAAGTTATGAAAATTCAATGAATCATTGGGTTGTTCTCCATTATGTCCTACCAGATTGATGCTTGTCTTTCCAATATAGTAAGTACGCAATCCCTCTTCCGGAATATTATGTTTCTGTACAACTCTTAAGTTGACATAACCGGGACGAATCAATGTGTCGGCCATGAACGTAATGAAGTCAGGGCGATAGAAATAATATCCGTTGTTACGGAATAGTTCTACCAGGCGATTCCTTTCTTCGTCCAATTTATTGACCGTGAACGCATCTTCTTTTATTAACAGGCGTTTACTATATGTAGCATGAATCAGACTGTCTTCCTTGGGTGAAAATCCTACATAGGTAACGGAGTCTAATTTGTAACGTTGTCCGGTGTATATGGTATAATTTAATTTGGCTTTCTTCGGGTTCTTGGCTGTATCTACTTGCACTGTCACGTTGCCTTGGAAAAAACCATTCTCACGTAAAACGTTACTTGCTACCTTTGTACGGGTATCAGGATTGACGGTAGATACATAAATCGGGTCGGCAGCCAGTTTCTTGAAAATCCATTTGCCAATACCTTTTTCGTATCGTTCAAACCGGTTATACACCCATAGTCCTAATGGGAAAGGGATACGGAGGTTGGGGCTGCCGAAAAATGAATTGTTCGGTGCCACGTTCAATGCGCCTTGTACTTCTTCCAAAGTAGCTTCTCCATTATCGGCTTCATTGTATCCCACAATTTTAGGAGTCGGTGTACCGATATAGAGCAACTCATCTTCCGGAGATGCTTGGTTGTGGAACATCCGGTTATGATAAATAACAGAGTCCTGTCAGTAACAGTTTATTTATTCTTCTCTTCCTCATTTTCATCTTCTTCTTTTTTTCGACTTCAGGCTGCGGTCTTTTCTTCTTTCTGAAAATAAACAGTTCGCCCACTTTACTAACTTTCTTGCGCAGTACAATACCGGCTCCGGTTTCTATTACTTCTCCATCGAGCACACTTTCGTAGTTCTTATCATGGAAAAGCTTGACGTAGCGAGTACCACTGTTGTCCAGACGATATTCTAATGAGATATTATCAATGAATGACTCGTCCTGCTGCACATTATTGCCGGTGGATACTTTTCCACCAATTACCACTCGGATACGGTTGTTCCAGAATCTCTTGGCAAACTGGAAGTTATAATCCGTAGATGTCTGTCCGGTTTCTTCTCCATTATTGGTTTCTATACCGAAATTTACATCAATGGTCTTGAGGGCACTTCCAGCCACTTTGGAAATCTGGTCTTGCAGGAAAGAGTTCATGACACTGCTTCCACCGCCACCTCCCAAGGTGCTTCCTTCCGTCAGGTACATACCTGTTACCAGCATGGTTACAGCTACCTTATTCTTTTCTTCAGCCGACATGGATGCCAATTCGTTTTGCATGGTACCGTCATCCGGGGCATCAATGATAAAGGTAAATCCTAAATTCTCCAGTGTATTGGTGATATTGACACCCACATCGAAGTTGACCATGCGCGATGCCTGCCCTTCTTGTGCTACTGAAGAACGTATTCTTTCCGTCGCTTTTATACTCATGAGAGGATTCATCGCATTTCCATTCCATTGTATGTAACTTCCGCTTTGAATATGGAAGGTCTTTAACTGGATAATCGGGAGCTGGTATTTCATTTCACCGCTTAGCAGAGAATACCTTCCATTCAGGATGATGTTTCCTTCCGGGGTATATTGGAAAGACAAGTCACCACCTCCTTCAAAGTACATGTAGTTGCTTCCCTTTTCATCCATATTGACACGGCACTGTACCCCCTCGTCTATGTGTAAGGTCATCAGCATGTCAATGCCTCCCAGTGAGAGGGCTGGAAGAGCCCTTCTTTGTGCAGAAGTCGTATCGCTGAAGTTGGTGAAGGTTACTGTTTCTCCCAGACGGTCTTCTACGGTCAGCGGAGAATCCTGCAGAATATAGGTAAAGTTACTGTTTCCCAGGATATTCATGTTACCGCGTATATTCATGTTATCGGGTGTACCTTTAAGAGTAGAGTGGAAATCCACGTACAACTTCCCATATACGAGCGACTGTTTGGTCTGCTTGGCATTCAGCAATTCAAAATTGTTGGCATCCATCTTCAGGTTCATTTTCATCTGACTGAAATCTGCCATGTCCACATCTCCGTCAATGGTGAACGGAGTTTTCCCTTTGGTGAATATCTTGAAACGGTTGAATGTAAGCTTGCTGTCCTTGATTTCCACCGGTTTGTTATCAAATCGGAGGTTCAGAGATGCTTGCGGCACGTATACATTTACGCTATCCAGGTTAATTTTTCCGTTCATGAGCGGTTGGGAAGCATTGCCGGACATTTGCATGGTACCGTCAATATCTCCACTCAGCATAGCCATCTTACCCGGAATAAAAGAGTTTGCTATTTCCAGCGGGAAGTGATGCAATGCCATACGTGCATCTATCCGATCCTCTTTTTGTTCTTTCTCTTCAGCCGGGAAGTATGAGCCTTCTATACTGATTACTTCCTTGTCATTCTGCATGATGAGGCCGTTGATATGCTGTTCACCGGTCTGTTTAGGAAGGTAGACCGCACTCAAAGCCCAGTCGCCCAAGGCTATCCCGTTATATCTGAGCTGGTTGATGTTGTTCTCAAGAGAAATCTGATCCATGCCGTCTTCTGTCTGCACATAATGTGCTTCAGAGTTAATCACACCCTCGATGTCTGGCATATACGGAATCACTCGTTTGAACTCTCCAATGTTAATCTGAGTCAGGGATAAAGTTAAATCCTGTCGTGCCGTAGAATCAGGAGTAGAATAGAAACTCAGTCCGGTACGCAATTCATCGTAAATGGACAAATTGGCCATGATTCGTCCGTCATCTCTCAGATAGATATAATTATCCGGATTAACCGTAAACTTACGGTACACTAAGATAGGGTCAAATGGGGTGATGTGGAGACTGATTCCGCCTTTTTGCAGGCCAGCCACCATACCTATATTTACCCCACATTCCTTTTTCCCGTTCAAGTATTCAATAGTAGCATTAGCTTTGTCGGCTCCTATATCTCCATTCAGTGTTATATCGAAAGCTTCTTGGAACGGTTTGTCATTGGCTATGACTCCACTGTTAAACGAAATCTTATCAGGCTGTTGGGTAGCATTAAAATAGATGGTATCAAGCGCTAGACTATCTGTCTTTAATCCATAAAGATTCATCGACGCATTCAATCCTTCTGCAGGGGAGGTGCGTATATTCACATTCATGCGGTTAAAGTTTATCTTTTTGATGGCCAGTGTATTGGAAATGGGGTTGTCCTTTCCTGCAAAAATTCTGAACTGGGTTTCTGGCCACAATTCACGGAAAGCAGCTTGATCAATTGATTTCTGCTTCCATTGTGTACTCAGTGCATTCGTCAGTTTGGTTATCTGATTACCTAACTCATCAATACCTCCTCGGCTTCTAAATAAAAAGGTAAGGTCACCCGCATTCGCGTAACTCCTGATAGAATCGCGTGCAGTGCTGAAGCCGAAATGTATATCTTTCGTCTTAAATGTCTTTTTTCAGTGATTAAATTTATGTCTTTTACAGATAAACGGATACCGTGACTTTTTTCATGTCCGTTTTTAGGTGAAATGTCGATATTTTCGGTAGTCCTTAACGGAGAACTGAGCAATCCCATTCCGTATAAATCAAGATTCTTTACTTGAACCAACATATCCGCAGCAATCGCAGAAGGGTGTAGGGATGCATCTAACTGCGATGAGATATTCATCAGGTTGTCATTCACATCCAAGTTGAGATTCGCTTTTGATTCTTTCAGGGCTGCATTAAGCTGTACGCCAGAGAAGACACGGGTTCCCCATTGAAGGTGGTTGAGTGCGGCATTGGCTGTTAATGTAGTTCGTTTGGAAAAAATATCTGTTCCTGCTCCTTCAAGTTGCATACCAGCAGAGAGATAAAACAACGAATCAGCTGGCAGGAAATCATGCAGGTTTAGCTCACTGATTTGCATATCTGCCTTATAAGCTTCTTTAAGGAGGTTGTATTCCGCATTTAGCTGTACTTTTCCTTCATTCTGGCTTAAGGTAGTTTCGGTAAACAAATCGTTACCTTTCATACCGGCCTTTCCATGAATATTCATTCCTGACGGAATAACTACTCCGTCGGTCAGGCTACTCAGAAAATCCATTTTATAGAAATCCGAGTTCAGGTTGATCATTCCCTCTCTGGAAAGACTGTCGAGCACATTTTTTACCGTTCCGTCCATTTCCATACGGAAACAATCGGGAATTTTAACCTGGCAAGTAGTCAGTTTCAGGTCGCTCAGACTTCCATCTACCCCGATACGAACTTGTAATGGAGCTGCAGGGAAGGATTGAATAAATTCTTGTGGCATGTCTGGAATCAGTTTGAACAAATCAGCTTTACCGATTTCAGCCATGAACTGCCCGTTCAATACACCGTCCTGATTCTGTTCGGTGACCGACCAGTCTACCGTAGCTTTGAGAGCCAGAAAAGAATTTGCAGTTTTGATTTGTAAAGAAGGCACACGTATGGCTTTCTCGTCTGCCTGTAATTGCCCCTCAGTCGATTTGATTTCCAGTCCCGAACGCTCTTTCAGCTCGAACTGATGCAGTAATGCCCGGATGTTATTCCCTTGATAGTATAAAGAATCCATCTGTAAATTGATGTCGGTCACTGCGATATGTGACGGGTCCAATCCCTTCTCTATAGGAGGTGTATTCCCTGAGTTATAGTATAATCCACTCTGTAAAAGCTTAAATTCTTTAGCGGAATACGCTGCTTTATGCAAGTCAACCAATCCGTCTCTTAGAGAAGCATTCCCGACTTTAAGCCCTAAGTTCATGGAGTCAAGTGGCATATCCATCTGAAAGTCCACATTGGACAAATCAATCTTTTCTAATTTAACCTTCCAGAATGTAGGTGCACTTTGAGTAGTATCTTGTGCGGTTGTATCTGCCAGACATAGTTTCAGCCTGGCATCTTTCAGTGTAAGCTCGTTGAGTACAGCTGTTTCCGGCGTCAAGGCTACTCCATGCGATTTCAAGAAAAGTTCTCCCAGGTTTCCCTGCAAGGACATTCCCTCAATCAGGTCGACCGTATTGACCGAAGCGTTTTTCAGTTCCACTCCGTCAATCTCTATCTGCTTCTTTACCAGAGGAAGTAGTTGAATTTTTACGGTTAGTTTTTCCACATTCAGGAGCGTATCCTGAGGATTGGTAACCGTGGTTTCATGGACGACTAAATTTAGTGGAAAAGAAAGCGAAATTCGTTGTATATGAATGTTCATCCCCGTAGCTTGCGAAGCGTATGATGTCGCCTTATCCACAATAAAATTCTGGATAGCAGGTATATAGATTAATATACACAAGACTATAAAAAGGATAAATGGACTTGCTAATACAATTCCTCCCCATTTTATATATTTTTCATATATCAGTTTAATCATTAGTTATGCGAATATATAAAAAGAACCCAAAGGTGATACATTTTGTTTATGACAATGAGTTGAAATCACATTATTTGTTTACCTTTGCGTAGTTACTAATTTTAATACAATTCTATGAAACCAACTTTATTTGTACTGGCTGCCGGTATGGGGAGTCGTTACGGTGGCTTAAAACAACTTGATGGACTGGGTCCTAACGGTGAAACAATCATGGATTATTCAATTTTTGATGCTATCCGTGGTGGTTTCGGGAAATTGGTTTTCGTAATCCGTCGTGATTTTGAAAAAGATTTCCGTGAAAAGATTGTAAGCAAATATGAAAATCATATTCCTGTAGAAGTTGTGTTCCAGGATTTGAACGACCTGCCTGCTGGCTTTACTTGTCCGGAAGGCCGTGTTAAACCTTGGGGGAACAAACCATGCAGTGTTGATGGGTAAGAATGTAATTAAAGAACCATTTGCCGTAATCAACGCTGACGACTTCTATGGACGTGACAGTTTTGCCGTATTGGGTAAATACTTGTCAGAATTGCCAGAAGGTGCAAAGAACGACTACAGCATGGTAGGTTTCCGTGTAGGAAACACTTTGTCTGAAAGTGGAACAGTTGCTCGTGGTGTATGTGCAACAGATGAAAATGCACATCTGACAACAGTCGTTGAACGTACTGAAATTATGCGTGTAAACGGTGTGGTTTCTTATAAGGATGAAAATGGCGAATGGGTTGGTATTGAAGATAATACTCCTGTTTCAATGAATATGTGGGGATTCACTCCTGATTATTTCCAATATTCAGAAGAATATTTCGCTGAATTCCTGAAAGAAAATATCAGCAACTTGAAATGTGAATATTTCATTCCGTTGATGGTGAACAAGCTGATTAATGAAGGAACTGCTACTGTAAAAGTACTGGATACTACTTCTAAGTGGTTTGGTGTGACATACGCTGCTGACCGTCAGAGTGTAGTTGATAAGATTCAGGCTTTGGTAGATGCTGGTGAATATCCTGCTAAATTGTTCTGATTAGAAACCGATTATAATACTTAATATAATGAAGACCGGGATTGCAGAAATGTGATTCCGGTTTTTTTATTTAAGTTGTGTGCTGGCTTATTAAAAAACTTGCTGTGAATTATATAATAAACCGTTGAAGAGTGTGTATTTCATAGTAGTGATAAATAAAAAACCACCTTGAGTAATATATTCACCAAGGTGGTTTTTATCTTATTAATTCAGTTATATAATAAAACTATATAAACTGATATTGGTATTCATCAATTTCTTTGCGGCAGTGTTGATGACCAGTTTTCATTCTGTGCTACACCATAGCCTGTATTAACTTCAGCACTTGGAATTGGGAATACCAGGTTAGAAATTTTATAATTTGTATATACAAATGAAATGTTCGGAGCTTGAGTTGCATTAACTTCAGCCATTTCATCCCATCGGCGCAGGTCATACAAACGTAATCCTTCTTGGAACAATTCACGGGCGCGTTCATCCTTGATGAAAGAACATCAGATTTCTTTTGTTAGATGGCAAATCACCGACAGATGTGATATCAGAATTACGTTTAGCTACAGTCAACAATGCCTTCTGTGC
>ENA-OPZN01000083-OPZN01000083.1-human-gut-metagenome-genome-assembly--contig:-NODE-83-length-37816-cov-3.225212_pt1 | contig 37816 bp, 45 predicted proteins | sample MGYA00242483_ERZ504503 | MGnify/ENA primary metagenome ERZ504503 (study PRJEB26092, sample SAMD00036285) | human gut metagenome | host: Homo sapiens | study: EMG produced TPA metagenomics assembly of... | reverse complement strand
CATTCAATCGGGGGTGGGCGCAAATTGAACAATTCGAGAGGCGGGGGTTGTGCCAATGGGGAGGGCGCGTTTTGCTGACGGGGTGGGGCCTCTTTGCATCTCCGCGTCTACCTGGGAAGGATTGTGCGTTTTGGGCAGGGGCTTTTCGCGCGCGAAGTAGCCCCACACGAAAAGCCCCTGCCCGGTCACCCATGCGCACGCGCGGCAGCAGCCCACCGAGTGGTGCCGTCAGCGCACGGAGCTCGTCTCATGCTTAAAAACTATAGTGGATGCTCTCCTTGTACTCTTCGTAGAGCGTGCGATTGAGCTCATCTCCTCCGTCGAGATTGGCGCTGTAAAAGATTGGCGGATGTGCCATACCCCCGTCGACTAGCTTTTGCACGAGGGCTGCGACAATTGCGTTGAGCATGGTCGCCCCAACGACCGTTGATGTGGGCGATACCTTTTGCTCCATGCCATTGACGGCGACGCTGCATCGCCAATTTCACCGTGGTTGTCCAAGATTATGTCGGCCAGGTCGCACAGACGCTTCCCGGAGGGATGGCGCGAGCTGACCGACTTTGAGTACGAAAGATTGGTGATGGCTATAACGGTGGCGCCTGCGTCCTTCGCTGCCATGGCGACTTCAACCGTCACGGGGTTTCGCCCGGAGACGGAATGCGCGATGAGGACGTCCCCGGCTTGAAAGTCGGCGCGGTTGTGAGCGAGTTCGGTTCCGTATCCGACGAGTCGTTCCATGGCGCTGGTGTGCGTGATGGGCTCAGTGTCCAGCATGATCTCTCGGCCAAAAATCGGGTTCATGAGCATGAGCCCTCCAGCTCGATAGTACATCTCTTCAGACAGGATTCCTGCATGACTTGCGCCGAACGTGTAGATCGAGTGCTTTTGCCAAATGCAGTCGTAAAGCACATCGACGCATCGGGCCATATGCTCACCCTCGTCACGCTCGATGGTGGAGAGAAGCTCGCGCACAATGTCGAGGTATTTGAAATCCATGATGACAGTCTCCTCTGAAATGTGGGTGTAAAAAGGCGCGCTCGGAGAAACATAGTTTCGAGCGCGCCCGGGTTCTCGATGGTTTCGCTTGGATCGGAATGATTGCCTATGAGAAGTTATGCGATCAAGCGCGCGATAGCACCGACGAGCATGCCCCAAAGGTCAAAGTCCTGACCGCCGAAGACGAGCATCCAGCTCTGGATGGTGTTGTTGAAGAAGTACGCGCCAAAGCCGACGAGCAGTACAGCGATAACGCCAGACACAGCGGCGCCGACAACAGCGCCACGCACGCCGCCGGTGGCGTTGCCAACGATCGAGGCACATCCGATCTCAAAGAAGCATGTGGAGATCAGCGGGATGACGACGGTGGGGAAGATGCCCATGGAGCCGGTGATCAGGATGGTCACGATGGAGGTGATCATGGCAACGATAAAGCCGATGAGCAGAGCATTGGGGGCACACGGGAAGATGACCGGGACATCGAGCGCGGGAATGGCACCGGGAACGAGCTTTTCGGCAATGCCCTGGAAGGCGGGAACGATTCTGCGATGAGCATGCGGACGCCCTGGAGCATGATGGTGATACCGACGCCGAAGTAAATCGCATGCGTGAAGATGTAGGTGAAAATACCGGTGGAACCTTCAGCATAGCCCCACACGACGGCAGGGTCCTGCCCATTGGCGAGCAGGATGAAGTACATGACAAGGTACGTGAGGGCGATTGCAAAGGAGCCGGTAATGGCGATTTCGCGCAGAAAGCCGAGGGACTTGGGGAAATTGAGGTCCTCGGTGGAGTGCTCTTTGTCACCGATGACCTTGCCCAGCAAACCTGAGATGACGGACAAACAGGTGGTGGGATGGCCGATGGTGAACGAGTCATCGCCGGTGACCTGCTTTACGAACGGACGCATAAGATTCGGAGAAACGACCATGTACAGGGCGGTAAAGACGGCTGCGAGGATGATGAGCTTGCCGCCCGTGAGGCCCGCGTCGACGCCTGCGGCGATGAATACGAATGGGAACCAATAGAGCATGTGGCCGGTGAGGAAGATGGACTTCCACTTGGTGAAGCGGGCGACAAGAATATTGACCGCGAAAGCGAGGATCATGACGATGCCGATCTCAGTGCCGTATTCGGCTCCGATGTCCACCGTGGTCGATTCGATCGCCTGGGGCATGATGGTGTTGAAGGCGGTCGAAATGCCGTCGATCGAGTTTCCCGTGATGAGGCCGGTGCCCGTGGAGAGCACGAAGAAGCCCACGGCGGTCATGATGGTTCCGCGGACGATCTCGGAGAACGATTTCTTTTGGAGAATAAGGCCGATGCACGCGATGAGTGCGAGGAAGATAGCGCCCTGGCCAAAGATTTCCTGAATGACAAAATTGAGGATAGCTTCCATGGTTGCCTCCCTTATCGAACGGAATCGAGGTAGGCCAGGGTCTTTTCTTCGACTTCGGCCTTGTTCATGAAGTTATCGAGCTCGATCACGGGTACCTTGGCGCGATCTTTGATGCGTTCGCCGAGCTCTTTTGAGATGAAAATCACATCACAATCGTTGGCGCAGCATGAAGCCACATCTCCGCAAAACGCCTCAACTTCGATGTTGTGCGCACGTGCGATCTTCTCGATGTTGGTGCGCAACATGAGCGATGATCCGCATCCATATCCGCATACAGTCTGGATTTTCGGAACTCCCATTATTTCTCCCTTCAAGATTGGCATGCGTCTTTTCGCGATTCGTGTCAGTGCCTGTTCGATAGCTACTCGTTCAAAAGGTTGTAGAGCTCATCGGCAGACACACATGAGCCCATTCGGTCTAGAAACGTCTCATCGAGCAACTTTTCCGCAATGCGCTGCAGTCGTGCGATATGAGCTTCACGATCGGTGCATGCGAGGCACATAACAATGCGAACCGGGTCGTTGTCGCATCCAAATGTCACGTCTTCGCTGAAGGTCGCGACCGAAAGGTCGCTGACGGTCACGTCGTCGCCCGGTGCAGCATGTGCGATTGCGAAGCCAGGCATGATGACGATGTAAGGCCCGAGCTCATGGACGCTCGCAATCATCCGGTCGATATAACTCGGATTGATTGATCCACATTCGACGAGGGGTGCCGCCGAGATGCGGATGGCGTCTTCCCAGTTCTTCGCAGTGCAATGAAGCCGAATGTTGTGTTTGGAGATGCTTTCTTCCATTGCTTTTCTCCTTTCTTATCCGTGCAGGTGTAGGACATCGTCTATCTCAAGGTCGTCACGCTCTAGCAGGAGGATGTTCTCCTCGCGCTCGAGAATGGGGGCCAGCTTGAGCAAATCGCTTTGTTCCTTATCGCGTACTCCGAGGACGATGATGGTGCGGATATGCTTTTCATCAGTGGGGCCGAAGGGAATCGTGGAACTCAAGACACACATGGCGAGGCAGTTTTCCTTGATTCCGTCATGTATTCCGGCGTGTACGTATGCGGTTCCGGGTGTGAGGACCATGTATGGGCCGTAGTCTTCAACGGCACATATCATTCGTTCGACGTAGTGCTGCTCGACAACACCGCGCTTGAGAAGCGGGGCCGCAGCGATTCGGATCGCCTCACGCCAGTCGGAACAGTCGACACCGACCTGGATATCATCGCGTCTGATCAGATCGTGGATGAAGTGGGGGAGGTCCATCGTGTGTTCAGCTTTCGCGTACGAGCGTAGAAAATGCGTGCACATCTTGGAATACGATGCTTGTGCGAGTTCGTTTTTTACCTTTTCCAATGCGCCTTGGCTCAGTAGGGGATCGACGATGAGCACCGGTGTCTTTTCCCAGGAAAACTCACTTGTCGAGATAATGAGGTCGATAGGGTTCTCGGCTAGGAACGATTTGGCGTCGGCGGTTGTCATGGGACCATGGACGCGGCATTCCCCGAGTACATGCGAGAGTCTCATCATCAGGATCGAGCTGGAAGCGAGGCCAAAGGAGCAGAGGAACAAGACATTGAGAACAGTCGAGTCGCGCGCGCTCGTTTCGTAAATTGTGTCGAGGTACATGGCAATGTAGGCGATCTCGCTTTCGTTAAAGGAAATGCCATGGCGTTCTTCGGCTATGCTCATTTGTTTGCGGGTGAAATCATAAAGGAGGGGGATTGAGACCATGATTTGCCGTGGCGTATCACTATGAATCTGGTTTCCGTTTCGAACCCTCCAAATGGCTGCGCGAACATGCAGGGTGAGACCATCGATTAAGTGGCGTAATGGTTCGTCTTCTATGACGTGCAGCTCACGCAGGGCATCCACGAGGTCTCGAGAAATGGTGCTCGCTTCATCCTGATATGAGGTTTCCTCCGATCGGATGGATCTCCTGCGCCGGAGCGTTGGGAAAGGATGACCGAGGCTAGAAAGAAGCTCTCCGTCTCTGAGGGGAAATGCGCGTCGAGAAGTTGCATGAGGGGTAGGAGGTCGGGCGACAATTGCGTGGCCTGATGGTTTGCTAACGACCCATGGCGATCCGCGGAGTACCGAAGGGGTTTTCCGGTACCACCCGTGATGACTCGAGTGCTTTGCCCATATGGATTCTCGAAAGGGAAAAGGCCGTAACGAGTTCCAATCGCTCACGGTCTATGAGGGCACCGTTTTGGAATATCTCGACGCCGTTAACGATGGCCCTCGCGGCGAGCAAGTACGCTTCGAGTGCCGCCGGGACATGGGATATGCTATGTCTTGTAGCGCGGAATCGGATAGGATGCCGAGAAAGCAGCGGCGAACTCCGAGCTCGTCGCCAATCAGGCGGACTCCTTTGCCGCGATCGCGCTGACAGACGACATTTGCCTGGGCGAAGAACTGTTCGACCGCCTCGAAGTTTGCCACTAACGTTTGGCGACTCACGCGGCAGGTGTCGGCGATGCGTTGGAATGTCATGAGCGGATTAAGCAAGAGGAGTAGCTCCGCGACGGCGCACTGTTCCGTTGTGTTGAGGGTATGCAGCTCGGCACGATTGGCCTGTGCTTGCAAGGCGGCTCGCGTTTCCGATGCACATGAGAGGCGGATGCCCGTCCCGGGGACCCTTTCGAGAGCGGCGCCATGTTGGGCCATGAAAGACTCCACCGAGCGAAGGTCGCTGCGAACGGTACGTGCTGACGCATCGACGCTCCTCGCAAGGTCTGCGACGGTGCAAAAGGTGGTCTCACGGCATAGCTTACGTACAAGCTCGCGCTGCCTGCTGGTAAGTTCGACCATGGCGACCCCCTTTCTTTGCTCGGGCTAAATTCCCTAATCACATAGTCATAAAATTGCTACACACTCTCAACACAAGATGTGGTCAGCGGCTGCGGCAACTTTTTGATTTGGATCTTCGGGGGCAGGTGCGAATTGGTCAAATTGAAAGGCTTGGGTTGTGCTAATGGGGAGGGCACGCTTTGCTGACGGGGTGTGGTCGCCCATGATAAGACGCGGCCAATTCCCTGGGCGCGGCGTTTGTCGGGTATGCGTAGACCCTGATTTCGAGCCATATGCAAAGGCGCTCGTTCTCAATCGCAAGCCGTCTCTGTGTTATCATCGTGACCACTGCGTTGACGGAGAGGTCGGGCCTCACCGCCTCGCCGCACAGAGAGGGAGGGTCACCGGCTGCAAGCCCACCCGCGGCGACGAGACCTGAGTTCACTCCCGAGCTGCGACCTGAACGGCCGCCTTCCGGCGAGGGGCTTCCCGCGCCGCGATGGCACCGGGGCGACGTGCGATCTGCACCCGACCCCAATTGCGCGCTGAGTAGGGAGCCGCGCGCCCGCGCGACATCGGGCAAAAGAGGGTTCGCCGGGTGGACAGCCGGCGGCCAATCAAGGTGGTACCGCGGAAATCAGATCCGTCCTTGGGAGTGCGAGCGGTCGCACGATCCCGAGGGCGGATTTTTCTATGGACACATCGGCGCCGCGCTGCGGCGACGATCGGAAGGAGAGGGACAGATGAGTCTGATCGACGAACTTGAGGAGCTCGAGCAGCGGGCCCGCGAGATGATCGAGAGCGCCGAGACGGCGGAGAAACTCGAGGCCGCGCGCGTGGCGCTCATGGGCCGCAAAGGCGAGATCACGGGCCTCATGCGCATGATGGGCAAGATCGAGCCCGAGGAGCGCCCGGTGCTCGGCAAGCGCGCCAACGAGATGCGCCGCATGGCCGAGACGCTGCTTGAGGGCCGCATGAAGCAGCTCAAGCGCGCCGCCATCACCGAGCTCATGGCGACCGAGGCCGTGGACATCACGTTGCCCGGCGCCCGTCCGCAGATCGGTCACGCGCACCTCATCAACCAGATCATCGAGGAAGTTGAGGACGTGTTCTGTGGCATCGGCTACACCGTCGAGACCGGCCCGCAGGTCGAGTCCAGCTGGTACAACTTCACCGCCCTCAACGCGCCGCTCGATCACCCGAGCCGCTCTGCGCGCGACACCTTCTACGTAAAGGACACGCCCCCGGCACCGCGGCGCACCCCGAGGAGCACGCTCACGGCGAGTCCGACGTGCTGCTGCGCACCCAGACTTCCGGCGTGCAGATCCACACCATGGAGACGCAGGAGCCTCCCATTTACATGATCGCCCCGGGCCGCGTGTACCGTCCGGATACGGCCGACGCCTGCCACCTGCCCCAGTTCCACCAGATTGAGGGCCTCGTGGTCGATCGCGGCATTACCTTCGGCGACCTTAAGGGCACGCTCGACTATTTCGTCAAGTGCATGTTCGGCGAGGACCGCGCCACGCGTTACCGCCCGCACTTCTTCCCGTTCACCGAGCCCTCCTGCGAGGTCGACGTAAGCTGCGGCGTGTGCGGTGGCGAGGGCTGCCCCTTCTGCAAGCACTCTGGGTGGATCGAGATCCTCGGTTGCGGCATGGTCGACCCCAATGTCCTGCGCAACTGCGGCATCGACCCGGACGTCTACTCCGGCTTCGCGTTCGCGCCGGCGTCGAGCGCATCGCGGCGCTCCGCTACGACCTGCCCGACCTGCGCACGCTCGTGACCGGTGACATGCGCTTCCTTAATCAGTTCTAATCCCGGCGGCTTTCCCAGGCACCCGACCTTGGCCTTCAATCGTCGGTCGCGTACCTAAGTACGCTTCCCTCCTCTTTCAGGCCAATCTCGGGCACCTGGAAAACCCGTCTCCGCTTCAGGGTTTTGTTGCTGATTTTTCGTTGTTGATTTCACTTCTTTAGAAGAGGTTTGAGATGAAGGTTTCTTACGAATGGTTGAAATCGATGGTTGAGCTGCCGGAGGATCCCTCGGAGCTCGCCTGCGAGTTCATCCGCACCGGCACCGAGGTCGAGTCCATCGACACGGTGGGCGAGGCATATCACAAGATCGTCACGGCGAAGGTGGTCTCCAAGGAGGCACACCCCGATTCCGACCACCTGTGGGTCACCCTGGTCGACGTGGGCGCCAACAACGTCGCGCCGACGGCAACCCCGAGCCCCTGCAGATTGTGTGCGGCGCGCAGAACTTCAATGAGGGCGACCACATCGTGACCGCCATGATCGGCGCGGAACTGCCGGGCGACGTGCACATCAAGAAGGGCAAGCTGCGCGGCGTCGTATCCTGCGGCATGAACTGCTCCCAGCGCGAGCTTGGCCTGTCCGGCGACCACGAGGGCATCTGGATTCTGCCCGCGGACGCGCCCGTGGGCATGCCGCTTGCCCAGTACCTCGGTAGCTCCGATACGGTCCTCGATTGCGAGATCACGCCCAACCGCCCCGACTGCCTGTCCATGATCGGCATCGCCCGAGAGGTCGGCGCCATCTACGACCGCGATTTCCACGTGGAGCTGCCCCAGGTCAAGGCCGAGGCCGGCGCGCCCGCGGCTGAGACCGTCTCCGTCGAGCTCATCGACGAGGGCCTGTGCGACCGCTACGTCGCCCGCGTGGTGCGCGGCGTCAAGGTGGGCCCCTCGCCCGAATGGCTCGTCCAGCGCCTGAACGCCTGCGGCGTGCGTACCCACAACAACGTGGTCGACGTCACCAACTACGTCATGATGCTCACCGGCCAGCCCCTGCACGCGTTCGACCTCTCCGCCTTCGAGGAGCGCGACGGCAAGCGCGCCGTGGCCGTGCGCGCCGCGCGCGAGGGCGAGCGGTTCCGCACCCTCGACGACGTGGAGCGCACGCTTTCGGCGGGCATGGGCCTTATCGCCACGGGCGAGCGCGGCGCCACGCCGGTGGCGCTCGCCGGCGTCATGGGCGGCATGGACTCCGAGGTCACCGACGCCACCGTCGACGTCCTGGTGGAGAGCGCTTGCTTCAACGCGGGCCGCACCTCCCACACGAGTCGCGACCTGTCGCTCATTTCGGACGCCTCCATCCGCTTCGAGCGTCAGGTCGATGAGACCGGATGCGTTCGACGTGGCGAATCTGGCATGCGCCCTAATCGAGGAGCTCGCCGGCGGCGAGGTCGCGCCCGGATGCGTCGATGTCTATCCGGCTCCGCGCGAGGTCGCCCCTGTCGAGCTCAGGCTCGCGCGCGTGCACGCCATCTGCGGCGCCGATATCGCCCCCGACTTCATCGAGCGCTCCCTCACCCGCCTGGGCTGCAAGGTGTCCGCCTCCGGTGAGGGCGACGGCCTCGTCTACAGCATCGTGCCCCCCACCTTCCGCCCCGACCTCCCGCGCGAGATCGACCTGATCGAGGAGGTCTTGCGCCTGTGGGGCATGGGGCGCGTCGAGGCGACCATCCCCGCCGCCAAGAACCACATTGGCGGCCTCACCCGCGAGCAGCGCCTCACCCGTAAGGTCGGCCGGATCCTGCGCTCCTGCGGCCTCAACGAGACCATGAACTTCTCCTTCGCCGCGCCGGGCGACCTCGAGCGCATCGGCATGACGGAGGAGGGCCGCGGCTGCGCCGTCGAGCTCATGAACCCGCTCGTCGCTGAGCAGACCGAGATGCGCCGCTCGCTCATCCCCGGCCTACTGCAGTCCGTCGAGTTCAACATCAAGCACAGCACGGCGAACGTGCAGCTCTATGAGATCGGCACCCTCTTCTTCGGCCGCGAGAACGCGAGCGCCCCTAAGGAGCGCGAGGCCGTCGCGGGCGTCATGTCCGGCTCCATGGGCGAGGTGACGTGGATTCGCAAACCCATGCCGCTGCGCTTCTTCGACGGCAAGGGCGTCGTCGAGGAACTGCTGGAGCAGATGCGCATCCCCAAGGTCCGCTTCCGCGCCGCCGAGGGCGAGGCTACGCCTTCCTGCAGCCTGGGCGCTGTGCCGAGGTTCTCTCCGGCGGTACCGTGCTCGGCTGGGTCGGCGAGATCCACCCCGACGCGCGCGACGTCTATGGCATCGACATCCCTGTGGTCGCGTTCGAGCTCAACCTCGAGGCGCTGCTCAAGCTCTCCGGGGCCCAGGAGGCCTATCGCGAGTTCTCGCAGTTCCCGAGCGTCGAGCACGACCTCGCCATCGTGGTCGACGACTCCGTCACCTGCGAGGACCTGGAGCGCCGTCTGCGCTCCGCCGGCGGTAAACTCCTGGTGGGCGTGCGCCTGTTCGACGTGTACCGCGATGCCGAGCGCGTGGGCGAGGGAAAGAAGTCCATGGCGTTCGCGCTCACCTATCGCGCCGACGACCACACGCTCACGAGTGAGGAAGTGGAGAAGGCTCACTCCAAGCTCGTGACCAAGGTGTGTAAGGCCACTGGCGGCGAGGTCCGTAGTTAAAGCTTTCCCACGACACCCCACCTCCGGGCGAACCTAAAGGCTTATGTACCTCAGTACACCGCGCCTTTACGTTCGCTCGGATCTGGGGCACCTGGGAACCTTTTACCGCCTGGGCGGGCCGGCCCCACCTCCGAGCGAACCTGTGATGGTTTTCGCTGCGGTTGGAGCGCACGACGACGTGAGAGAAGATTGAGGTATGCCAAGCTGGAACATACATATCGCGCATGCGGAGGGGCTGCTTGAGGATGGCGGCCCCTTCGCGGGCGTCGTGCGGGACCGCAACGCGTTCCTGTTTGGCAACTTTGTGCCCGACATTTACGTGGGCTACATGGTGCCGAGTGTGGCCGAGCCCATCCCGTATCGTGTGACGCATTTCGCCGCTCCCGAGCATATCCCTAAACCCCGCGAGGCGGAGTTTTGGCATACCTACGTGGCGCCTATGGCTCATGAACTGGGCATCGCCGGCGTGCCTGTCGATGATGCCAGTGTTGCACCCGGTGCTTCCGATGGCCGCACGATCGTCCTTGCGCTCGACGATGACGTGGCAAGGGGGCGCACGAGCGACGCGGCGGGAAAGCCCACCGACTCCGCGGCAAGGAAAGCCCCCGTCATCGAGGCGGGTTCGCTTGCGCGCGAGGTGGCACATGTGTCACCCGCGCACACCCCGAACTATGAGCTGAAGGTCGATCCCGCCCTCACCGCCTCGCTTCAGGTACAGGCCTTCGAGGTCGTCCGCGAGGCGGACAAGGCTGTGGATGCGCGCCGCTCCCAGTTCGACATGGTGTTGGGCACCTGGACGCATCTGCTTGCCGACACCATCTGGAACCAACGCGTCAGCGATTTCCTTGACGAGCTGGGGCAAAAGCCCAGCCGTGACTTCCGCATTAAGAAGCAGGGGGACTTCGATCAGTTTGGCAAGTCGTTGCGCATCGACGCCTTCCCCGTTGCAACTCCGCGCCTGCTCGATGCGGCCGCGGCATTCCCGCAGTATGCGATTGATGAGTGCTCGGTGCTGTACACAGTGGCGATCGCTCATGAGATCGTGCGGACCAACAGCTTGGTTGGTGAACCGGAATACCGCTTGCTCACCAGCGAGTTTTTCGCTCAGACCTTCAACGAGGTCCAGCGCACCGCCGCGAATCTTATACGCGAGCGGCTGTAAGGGGCTTGCTGCTCCTGTTTGAGGTTTGCCCGCCGCGCAATCCGCATGAATCATGTGCTCTGCAACCTGTGCGCCCGTGTGCAGGCAATTCAGCACTTGACCTTGCGCTTTGCGCGAAGGCGCTCTTGATATTCCCAGTCGCTTTGGGGGATATAGTACGTCCCCCAATCATCGAAGATGCATTCCCTCAAGCGCGGGTTCGCTCGCAGTGCCGTCTTGGACTTCGGTCGCTTTCGGACTCCGAGCTTGCGTCGCAGATGGTCGATGAACGTCTTGAAGCGCGACGTGTCCGTTAGCTGGTCTTTGGTGAGCAAAATCACGTCCATACCCATGTTTTGCAGGCCGAGTGTTCGATTGGCGTTAACGCCGCCTTGGTTGGTATTGTCATGGACGAATCGCCCTTGGCACTCGATGAGAACGGGTGGGCGATCGCCGGTCGCCTCGAAATATATATCGGCATAACATGTGGTTCGATCCGCGAGCGTGCGCGCCGTCGGCGAAAGCGTGATCGCGTGATTGTTGCTGAACGGACCAAGGCCCTCTCCGCCCAAGCGGGGCGCAAGCCAAGTAGCATTGAGGCTGAACCTCCAGTGGTGAGGCACAAACGCCAGTAACCATGCCGAGTGCCTTGAGGTACTTGGTGTTTCCTCGGATGCCCTTTGTCTGCTCGCCGTATGTTCGAAGCTCCGAGATTGTCACCAGGGAGTCCCGGTGCCATAGGTTGGTAGGCTCTTGTTGCTGGTGCGAACTTGTCGCCAGCCGCCCGGCCATACGAGCCTTTGCTGCTCGAGAATATCGATCTGCTTTTGGAGTTCATCGCCGGGATTGTAGATGGCAAATGATCCGCAGAGCTCATACATTGCCATTGCCAGACGGTACGTAGAGATAAGTGGTGCCAACGTGAGCAGTGTGAGCTGGGGTGATGCATAGGTAAGCCCTAGGTCATCATCGGTACAGAAGGAGCTTGGCGGGAGCTCGGCGGTTAGCACATGTTCGCGGACGCACATTGCCCGCGTGCCAGGCATCTTCTCGGTTGTGAGTGTATGCAGCGGTAGATTGGGCCAGTAGCTCTCGAGACCATGTAGGTCGAGAAGTCTCAGATCGAGGCTGGTCTCGATATAGGGGAATGGCGGAAGTATCACTTTAACCAGCGGAGGCAATCTGAGTAGGGCAAATGATGTCGGTCCGCAAAAGTATTCATGCATGTTGGCTCTTTCGTCTTGGTTCGTGTATATGGGGCATATTTCGGTGCTGGCGCGAGATGCTGTGAACTGGGAAGACGAAAGCTGCTGATTGCGCGCAAATCTGCGGACGTAAAAAGATGAGGCCCCATTTGAGATGTAAATCTATGTACCCAAAGAGCCGATGGTCTATCTCGAAAGTGGGCGAAGAGGATTGAATGCCGCAAATCGAGCGATTTTGTAACGAGTTTCGAGATGCCTCGAGTAGACGGGCGTTTTTCGGCATCGTTTGCCCAGATAAAACTCTTTACTTTTCGCCTCTACTCGGGACGTTTTAAAACTCGTTACAAAATCGCCCGATTCGTGGCTTCTCCGGGCTGGATGGCATGGTCGCGAGGTACTGCGAGGCCGGGAGGCGCGACGGGGCCGGCGACAAAGGCGCGGCGTGGCCGGCGGCGGAGATTCGGCGTGGCCGGTGACAAAGAAGGGGCTCGCTGGACAAACCAGCGAGCCCCTCTGCAGCGATGATATCGCTTGAAAGGATGCGTGTAGCGCGAGCCTTAGCGAACCTGAGCCACGTAGGCGAGGTTGGTCGAGGAGACCTTGCCCTCGAGCTCGACGGAGAGACGGGCATCGCCGGCGGTCGCGACGGTGAGATCGCCCTTCTCGACGAAGCCGAGCTCCTTGGCCGTCTCGACAGCCTTCACGATGGTGCCGTTGACGGTGCCCTGGGTGATCTCCGGCCTGGCGCGGGATGACGCCCCAGTACATGATCATCTGCTGAACGGCCCACTCGTGGCGGGAGAACGCGCAGATGGGCATGTTCGGACGGAAGTGGGAGATCAGGCGAGCGGTGCGGCCGGTGGTGGTGGGCACCGTGATGCACTTGGCGCCCACGGCGGTCGCCATCTGGACGGCGGACATGCCCACGACGTTGTTGACGACACGGGTGCCGGACGCGTTCTCGGGCATGGCGAGCTCGGCGTGAGCGGGCATGTACTTCTCGGTCTCGATGGCGATACGTGCCTGCATGGCAACGGCCTCGACCGGGTACTGGCCGGCTGCGGTCTCGCCGGAGAGCATCACGGCGTCGGTGCCATCGAGGATGGCGTTGGCAACGTCAGTGACCTCGGCACGCGTCGGGCGCGGGTTGTGCTGCATGGAGTCGAGCATCTGCGTGGCGGTGATAACGGGCTTGTAAGCCGCGTTGCACTTGGCGATGATCTCCTTCTGGATGTGGGGAACGAGCTCGGGCGCGATCTCGATACCCAGGTCGCCACGAGCGACCATGATGCCGTCGGAAGCCTCGAGGATCTCGTCGAACTTCTCGACGCCCAGGCGCACTCGATCTTGGGGAAGATCGTAACGTGCTCGCCGCCGTTGGCAAGGCAGAGCTCGCGGATCTCCTCGACGGCCTTGCCGTTACGGATGAAGGACGCCGCAATGTAATCGATGTTCTGGGTGAGGCCGAACAGGATGTCCTGGCGATCGCGCTCGGTGACGGCGGGCAGGGAGATGTCGACGTTGGGGATGTTGACGCCCTTGCGCTCGCCGATCAGGCCGTTGTTCAGGACGACGCAGTGCATGTCCTGGCCGTCGACGGACTCGACCTCGAGGCCGACCAGGCGTCGTCGATCAGGATGATGGAGCCCTTCTCAGCCTCGGAAGGAAGCTTGAGGTAGTCGAGGGAAATGTGGGAGGCGTTGCCGAGCCAGTCCTCGGTCGTGGGCTGCGCGGTGACGATGATCTTGTCGCCGGCGTGGACCTCGACCTTGGCGTGGCCCTCGAGCAGACCGGTGCGGACCTCGGGGCCCTTGGTGTCGAGCAGGATGCCGACGGGCTTGCCAACCTCGGCGGCGCAGCGACGGACGCGCTCGATGCGACCCTGGTGCTCCTCATAGGAACCGTGGGAGAAGTTGAAACGGGCGACGTTCATGCCCGCCTTGATCATCTCGCGAATAGTCTCGTCGTTGTCACAGGCGGGACCCATGGTGCAAACAATCTTGGTGCGTTTAAGTTTCTGCTGCATTCAGACCTCCATCTGATGTCATTAATAGGCGTCGTGGGTAAGCAGATACATGGGCACATTATAGAAAAAGAAAAGCCGTACATCGTTGTAAAACGACCGCATGCCGATTCATTCCACATGGCCCTTGATTTATAAACGCCCCATAGTAGAAGGATGTGGACATTGCCTTCTATCGCGGGGTTCTCAGGTATACCTGGGAATGGCTTGGGTACCATATTGCCCTATGACAAGCCCTTGCCCAGGTTCCGGGAATTATAATCGGGTGTCAGACTGTTGGATTGGGGCGCAGCGCGCCTGTGTCCCGCTTGGCATACTCCGGGAGGGGTCAGATTGAAAGAGTACTTGGCTTCGGCTGAGGAGGTTCTCGAGGAGCAGTCCACGAGCGCCGCTCAGGGCCTGACTGCCGCCGAGGCGCAGACGCGTTTGGCGAACGTGGGTCCGAACAAATTGGACGAAGAAGAGAAAACGCCGCTGTGGAAGCGCTTCTTTGAGCAGATGGCGGACCCGATGGTCATCATGCTGCTCGTTGCGGCGGCTATCTCCGTCATCACCGGCTTCATTCAGGGCGAGCCCGAGTGGGCAGATGCCGCCATCATCCTGTCCGTCGTCATCCTGAACTCCGTCCTCGGCGTGGTTCAGGAGGCCAAGTCCGAGCAGGCGCTCGAGGCGCTGCAGGAGATGTCCGCGGCGCAGTCCAAAGTCATCCGCGACGGCAAGATGGTTCACATGGCAAGCTCCGAGCTCGTCCCCGGCGACGTCGTGCTGCTCGAGGCGGGCGACTCCGTCCCCGCCGACTGCCGCGTGCTCGAGAGCGCTTCCATGAAGATCGAGGAGGCCGCCCTCACCGGCGAGTCCGTCCCGGTCGAGAAGCACGCCAACACCATCGAGCTCGGCGAGGGCATGGACGACGTGCCGCTTGGCGACCGCAAGAACATGTGCTATATGGGCTCCACCGTCGTGTACGGCCGCGGCCGCGCCGTCGTGGTGGGCACCGGCATGAACACCGAGATGGGCAAGATCGCCACGGCCCTCACCCAGGCAAAGAAGGAGCTCACCCCGCTCCAGATGAAGCTCAACGAGCTCTCCGGCATCCTGACCAAGCTCGTGCTCGCCATCTGCGTGATCATCTTCGCGGTGGACATCGTCCGCCACTTCGGTGAGCTTGGCACCAACCCGGGTATGCTGCTCGACACCTTCATGGTCGCCGTGTCCCTGGCGGTCGCCGCCATCCCCCGAGCGGGCCTGGTCGCTGTCGTCACCATCGTCCTGTCCATGGGTGTCACCAAGATGTCCAAGCGTCAGGCCATTATTCGCAAGATGACCGCCGTCGAGACTCTCGGATGCACCCAGATCATCTGCTCCGACAAGACCGGCACCCTCACCCAGAACAAGATGACCGTTGTCAAGCACGAGCTCGCCTGCGCCGAGGAGAAGTTCCTCGCCGGCATGGCGTTGTGCTCCGACGCCAAGTGGGATGAGGAGAAGGGCGAGGCGGTTGGCGAGCCCACCGAGTGCGCTCTCGTCAACGACGCTGCCAAGGCCGGCATGCAGGGGCTCGACGTCGAGCACCCGCGCGTGGGCGAGGCGCCGTTCGACTCCGGCCGCAAGATGATGTCCGTCGTGGTCGAGGAAGCCGACGGCACCTTCGAGCAGTACACCAAGGGCGGCCCCGACGTCGTCCTCTCCCGTTGCACCCATGTGTATGACAACGGCGAGCTCGTCCCCATGACCGATGAGCGCCGCGAGCAGATCCTCGCCGCGAACAAGGCCATGGCCGACCAGGCGCTGCGCGTGCTGGCGCTCTCCAGCCGCACCTACACCGAGAAGCCCTCTGACTTCTCCCCTGAGGCCCTCGAGCACGACCTCGTGTTCTGCGGCCTCTCCGGCATGATCGACCCCGTCCGCCCCGAGGTCACCGCCGCCATCGCGGAGGCCAAGGAGGCCGGCATCCGCGCCGTCATGATCACCGGTGACCACATCGACACCGCCGTCGCCATCGCCAAGGACCTCGGCATCGTCGAGGACGCTTCCCAGGCCATCACCGGCGCTGAGCTCGACAAGATCTCCGACGAGGAATTCAAGACCCGCGTCACCGAGATCTCCGTGTATGCCCGCGTCCAGCCCGAGCACAAGGCCCGCATCGTCGATGCCTGGAAGAGCCTGGGCAACATCGTCGCCATGACCGGCGACGGCGTGAACGACGCTCCGTCCATCAAGCGCGCCGACATCGGCGTGGGCATGGGCATCACCGGCACCGACGCACCAAGAACGTCGCCGACATGGTTCTCGCCGACGACAACTTCGCCACCATCATCAACGCGGTGGAGGAAGGCCGTCGTATCTACGACAACATCCGCAAGGTCATCCAGTTCCTGCTGTCCGCCAACATCGCCGAGGTCCTCTCGGTGTTCGTGGCGACCCTCATCGGCTTCACCATCTTCCAGCCGGTCCAGTTGCTGTGGATCAACCTCATCACCGACTCCCTGCCGCGCTCGCGCTTGGCATGGAGGAGGCCGAGGGTGATGTCATGAAGCGCAAGCCACGCAAGGCCTCCGATGGCGTGTTCGCCGATGGCATGGGCCTCGACATCGCCTTCCAGGGCGTCATCATCACTCTGCTGGTGCTCGCCTCCTTCTTCGCGGGCATGTTCCTGCACAACGGCTCCATCGACATGGGCATGCTGCTCGATGGCGTGCCGGATGCCGAGGGCGTGACCATGGCTTTCATCACTCTTTCGATGGTCGAGATCTTCCACTCCTTCAACATGCGCAGCCGCCGCGCCTCCATCTTCGCCATGAAGACACAGAACAAGTGGCTGTGGGGTGCCGCCGTTCTCGCCCTCGTGCTGACGGTCATCCCGGTCGAGGTCGACTTCCTCGCCGAGGTCTTCGGCTTCATGACCCTCGATCCGATGGCGCTGCTCGCTGCTCTTGGCCTCGCCTTCCTGATCATCCCGATCATGGAGGTCTACAAGGCCGTTATGCGCAACATCGAGAAAAACAAGGCGTAAGGGAAGGGACCGAGGCGTAAGCGTGGCTGACGTTTTTGGAACATATTCCGAGTTGAGACCTGCGTGCATCCAGCGCGCAGGTCTCTGCGTTTGAGCAGGCGCGCTCGGAGCTCGATGCAGCGGGGATGTGCCCGCCGCAGAGATTGAGCTGGGTGCGTGGTGCGCTTGGATCGTGGTTTTCCCATGATTGCGACGGCTTCGGGCGCGTTGCTGCGCGCCGAGCATGCCGTTGATTTTGCCAAAGGAAAGCGCGGCAAGCGTGGTAAGCACGGCCGGGGCGGCACAGGTAGGACCGCGGGGGCAGATGAGGCTGCCGAGCGCGTTCTGCCCAGCGTGGGCGATTTCGTGGCGGTCCGTGTCTCGCCAAACCACGACATGGGCGTAATTCTGCGCGTTCTGCCCCGACGTACGGCATTTGAGCGCTGGCGCGGCAAGAACCGCGGCGAGCGCCAGGTGCTGGCAGCGAACGTCGACGTGATCTTTATCGTGCAGCCTTTGGGTGCCGAGCGCGATACGTTGTCGCTTATGCGTGACCGTATCGCCCGCTCACTCGTACTCGCGCGCGACTGCGGTGCCGAGCCGGTTGTGATCCTCACGAAAATCGACCGGTGTGAGGCGGGCGAGGTTCAAGCGGTTGTTGAGGATATTCGGCGGCTGGTTGGCGAGGGTGTGTCCGTGATTGCGACCTCCTCGCGTACGGGGGTGGGTCTCGATGAGGTCCGGTCTTGCATTCCCCACGGCGCGGTCGGCATGATCTTGGGCGAGTCCGGTGCAGGCAAATCGACGCTGCTCAACACGCTGCTCGGTGCCGAGGCGCTCGAGACGAGCGAGGTGCGTGAACGTGATGATGCTGGGCGGCATACCACCGTCGCGCGCATCATGGTCGCGCTGCCTGAACCTTGCGGTGTCATAGCCGATTGCCCGGGATTGCGCTCGTTGCCGCTCGTTGGGCATGAACGAGGGCTCGCACGAGCATTTCCCGAGGTCATCGATGCTGCGCATACCTGTCGATTCAATGACTGCTCTCATGTGCACGAGCCGGGATGTGGTGTGTTGCAGGGCGTAGAAGATGGGGAGATCGAGCGCGTGCGCGTGGACGCGTTTTTTGGCACTCGCCTCCGAGATGCGCGTGAGTGCGCAGAGCTTGGACCCCGATATTCATCTCTAATCAGGGGTTTTCTCGCGCGTGAGCGAAAGACAACGATATAGCTCAATCGCAGGGTCGCTCGATGTACGGGCCGGCCTGTTTTCTACGTGCGTCGACCGTGGGCCTTCGTGCGCTCGGGCACGGGTCTGGCCCGAGTCTGGCACAGGTCTGTCAACGAGTGTCAGCTGGTGGTATGAGCCCTCAACAGGTCGCTGCGGAGTTTCTCATTTTGCCGCCTCCGCGAGCTCCGTGGGGCTCGAGAATCGAGTCACGGGACGCATGCGATGGAGGGAAGCGGTAGATGAATCGAAGCAGAAGGCTTGCAATCAGCGCTTTTGCCGGATTGGCGGCCGCACTCGTGTGCTTTATGGCGATATCCGCTGCGCACCGTGATGCGGAGCGTGCGGAGCAGGAGATGCTGGCGCAATACGGTGGCGAGTTGACGAGCGTTTGCGTGGCCAGCCGGGAGATCGAGCCTGGCGAGAAGATCGACGAGGGCAACGTCGTGGTGACGGAATGGGTTTCCGCCTTATTGCCCGAAGGCGCGATAACCGGTCTTTCGAGCGTGCTGGGTCGACCGGCGACGGCGCAGATCCCCGCGCATGCGCCCCTTGCGGAGGCATATTTCGAGCAGCGTGAGGGCGCGGTGGACATTCCGCGCGGGATGGTCGCGGTCTCGGTCGCGAGCGATCCGGAGCATGCGGTTGGAGGCATGCTCACGCGGGGTCAGACGGTTGACGTCTATACCTTGGGCGACGCGCTTGCAGACAAGTTGACGAGCGCGCGGGTGATCGACTCAAGCACCTGCTTTAGGCGGTGGAGATGTGCAATGGGTGACGCTCGCGGTGCGTCCCTCGGCGGTGCGCGAGTTACTGGCGGCGACGTCGAGTGGCATGGTCACCTTAGTCGTGCCGGGGGTGCAGTCGGAGCAGCCGGGAGAAGGGGAGCCCGATGGCGAGGACGAGCCGGAGGCGGATACATCTGCGGACGATTCGCCATTAAGGAAAGAAGGCGAGTGACGGATGGAATCGATTTGGCTGGCGTATTGCGCAGAGGGCGTATACGGACGTGTTCGCGCGGAAGTGCGCAAGCGTGATGCACGTGCGCGGATCGCCCGCGTGAATTCGGTGGAGGGCGCCGTGCAACTGGGAAGGGCGTGTGCCGCGGCAGATGTTCATGTGGTGTTGGGCTGCGATTCCCAAGCGGTCGCCAAGACAGTGGCGGGGATGACGTTTGTACGGCAGTCGCTTGATGGGGCGGAAGTGCTCGTAATCGCCGATGGTTGCGATGCGCCGTCTATCGCGCATTTGCTGCACACCGGTGCAAGTGAGGTTATCGCGACGAGGGCGAGTGAGGACGCGCAGGTTCGCTCCGAAGACTCAACCACGTTAGAGGCATGCATGGAACCCGACAAATTCCCGCAGCAAACGGGTGAGATAGCCCTCGCTCGCGATGACATGGTTCCTCTTGAGGAGCTGTGGCCTCCGCTTGACGAACCGGATGACGCGAGTTGGCCTGAGGGCGTGTCAATCGTGTCACCGCCCATGGCCGAGCGGTGTGATGGCACGCCGGTGGTGGAGAGGGGACAGTGAGCGATTTGCGTGAGGTTGCGGCGCGCGCGAGCTCGCGCTCGGTTGCGCACACGGCGACAGGGGCGCATCGTGCGCCACTCGTCACAGTCGTTTCGGGCAGGGGAGGCGTTGGAAAGACGACCCTTGTGGCCTCTTTGGCTGCATCTTCCGCCCGTGCCGGCTTGCGCGCTGCCGTTCTTGATCTCGACTTGATGTTTGGGGACCTGCCCGCCGTGTTGGGGACAGAAACTCGCAAGGGTCTCGAGGGCCTTGTTGCCCATGAGCGCGATGGAGTCATTGCGGAGTGTGACGTCGAGGCGACGGCGATGCGCGTGGGCCCCGGCTTGACATTGTGGGGTCCGTTGGCGGAGGGCGAGAAGGCCGAGTTGTTTGGCGCACCGATTGAGCAGCTTATCGAGGTGCTTCGGGGTGCGGCGGATGTGATTTACGCCGATACCTCGAACAGCTGGGGAGATGCGGCGGCAGTTGCAATTGGCGCATGCGACCGTTGTTTGATTGTGGGCGGCAGCGGAGAGACCTCGGGGTCATCGGCGGCGGCAGTCGTCTCGCTCGCGGCGCGGTTGGGCGTCCCAGCGACACGGATGACCAGCGTGTTCAATCGGCTAGGTGGTCGTGGGTGCGGAGAGGAGGAGGCGCTGCGATTCGAGATGGGCACCTCGCTACGTTCGCGCGTTCGGATAGCGGATGGCGGCGAAGACGTGAGAGGCATGCTCTCATTCGGCAAGCTCGACGCCTTGGTTGCGGGAAACAGCGCGTTTGCCGAGAGCGTGCGGACCTTTGCGGCGCAGCTACTTGGGGAGCTGGGCTGTTCGGTCGATAAGCGCCTCATGGCCGCGTCGCCACAGGGAGAGACGCGCGGGACGAAGTTCCGGTTGCCGTGGCGCAAAAGGAGCGGTGGTGCACGATGAGCTTGATGCATCGGATAGCCCGTGTCCAAGCCGGCGGTGGGAGCGCCCGCGCGGAGGGGCCGCAACGCGGACGCGCATCGTGTGTGACGGATTCGCCAGACTCCGTCCCGCGGGCCATGAGGGTGCATATCATGCGCCTGATGATGGATCGCGTTGGGTTTGCCGAGGTTGCCCGTATCGTCAAGGTGCCCGACGTCGAACAGGCGCGCGTCGAGTTGCGGCCGGCCCTCGAGGCGGTCATCAATGCGGATACGACAATCGACCTGGGCGTGCGAGAGCGTGAGCGCGTTATCTCCGATGTGCTTGATGACGTGGTGGGGCTCGGCCCCTTGCAGTCGTTGCTGGAAGACGATGAGGTGACCGAGATCATGGTCAACGGCTGCACGTCGACCTTCATCGAGCGCGGCGGCGTGCTGAGTCCAATAGGCAGACCATTTGAATCGGACGAGCAGATACGCATCCTCATCGACCGGATCATATCGCCGCTGGGCCGTCGCGTCGATGAGCGGAGCCCCATGGTGAACGCGCGCTTGCCGAACGGCTATCGCGTGAACGCGGTGATCCCGCCGGTCGCCATCGACGGTCCCACGCTCACCATTCGCAAGTTCTCGGATCGGATTAGCTCATTGGAGCACCTGGTGCGCCTGGGGTCTCTTCCCGCATGGTACGCACAGATGCTCTCGTTCGCCGTGCGCCTTCGCGAGGACCTTGCGGTGGTGGGCGGCACGGGATCGGGAAAGACAACCCTGCTCAACGCCCTGTCGTGCGAGATTCCGCATGGCGAGCGGATTGTGACCATAGAAGACTCGGCCGAGCTCAAGTTCACGCACCATCCGCATGTCGTCCGACTCGAGGCACGCGAGGCGTCGATTGAGGGGGAGGGCGCTGTCACGATCCACGATCTGCTGGTGAACGCGTTGCGCATGCGTCCCGACCGCATCGTGGTGGGCGAGGTGCGCAACTGTGAGGCCATCGACATGCTCGAGGCCATGAGTACCGGTCACGATGGCTCGCTCACGACGCTGCATGCGGGCAGCGCCGAGGAGGCGGTGGTCCGCCTGACCCTGCTCGCCCGCTACGGCGTCGATCTCGCGAGTTCCCTCATCGAGGAGCAAATCGCGATGGCGCTCGACGGGATCGTAATGTCGGTGCGCACCCCGTCGGGTAAGCGATACGTCTCGTCGTACACGGGCGTGTCGCGTGCACCGGGAGGCGGGGTCGAACTGACTGAGTACGTGCGAGGGGACGCCGTTGCCCACACGTGGGAACTGATTCGGGAGCCACCGTTCATTGGCGAGGCGCTGCGAACGGGCGCGCTTGAGCAAGAGGAGGTCGATAGATGGAGGTCATCGTGTCAGCGTGCGTCGGAGCGCTCACGGCTATCAGCCTAGCGGCCCTGTCGACACCCGGCTTATCTGGCGAGTTGACGATTGCACGCAGGCGGCTCGCGCTCATTTTGAAGGGCGTGGAACGTGCGCTGCTCCATGCGCGCGAAGAGATTGAGGGGAAGTTTGCCGCGTACGGCGTCCTCACCCCACGCAAGCGGGTGGAGCGTAACCGGGTTGAGCGTGCGATGCCCGAGGCGTTCGGCTCGTTGGCGGTTTCTCTTGGTTCGGGTTTGTCTCTTTCCCAAGCGATGCAGTATGTGGGCAGCCGTGCGGAGGAACCGGTGCGCACCGAGTTCCTACACGCCTCTGCGCTCATGACCTGCGGTGTCTCGTCGGTTGATGCACTTGATGAGTTGGTGGAGCGCCTCGATGCGCCCGCTTTGGATTTGGTGGTGCTCGCCCTCAAGGTTTCCCGCAGGACAGGAGCGGCATTGGGCGGGTTACTCTCAGAAGCCGCCGGGTTGGTTGGGGAGCGCATAGCCCTGATGCGCCAGCTCGAGGTGAAGACGGCGCAAGTGCGCATGTCGGCTCGATTGGTAGCCGGAATGCCCGTCTTTATGGTGGGGTTCCTCTCGTTGGCGTCGAGTGATTTCCGGGCGGGAGTGTTCACACCTTCCGGCCTTGGGTCTCTGGCCGTCGCGTTGTTCCTGAACATGTTCGCTTGGTCGATCATCCGCAAGATCATGCGAGTTGATGTGTGATGGGAGGGGTGTATATCGCCATACCGGTCGTGGCATCTGGTTCGTTGGCGACGATATCTGTCTTTCTCTTTTTGGGATGGGAACGTTACGACCGTCGGCGTACCTGCGCCCGTTGGGCGCAGACGTTGCGCAGGGAGGGCATGCGGCTCGTCGCATCACTTGAAGCGGGGGTGCGCAGGGTTCTGAGGGTGGAAGCCCCCTCGAAGACTTCTGTGACGTTGAGCGAGGTTTCCGAGATGATCGATATCGTTCGGCTGGGTCTGTCCGCGGGTTTGTCGTTCGATGCCGCCTTGGGCATGTACTGCGATGGCAGATCTGGTGGGCTTTCCGCGCGTCTGGCGCAGGCGCGCGTGTCGTGGTAATCGGGTCTGACGACGCGGGAAGAGGAGCTTCAGGCTGTCGCGCATGAGACGGGACTAAGGGCGCTCGAAGTATTCGCAGTCGCCGTTTCGCAGGCACTCGAGCTCGGTGCGCCGCTGTCCGAGACGCTTGAGGGGCAAAGCCGGGAGATCCGCGCCGCCCATCGCGCCGAGGTTGAGCGCCAAATCGAGCGGGCTCCGGTCAAGCTCCTCATACCTACGGGGACGCTCATCTTGCCCGCCTTGTTGTTATCCATTTTGGGCCCGCTGCTTGCTGCCGGCGGGATGATGTAGGGAGGTACCCATGATCGCATTAGTTGAGTATCTGGCCGAGGTCTGTGAAGAAGCGCGCGCTCGCGTTGCGGTTGCCTGTCAACGAGCGGGCAATGCATGCATCGAGGCCGCCCATGAGGAGGATGCGCAGGGGACGACTGAGTACGCGATTTTGGTTGGTGTGCTGGTGGTGATAGCGATCATCGCGATCATCGCGTTTCGAGACAAGGTGAGCGAGCTGTGGAACGCCATCTCGAACGGAATCAACGGCCTGTGAGCGGGCGTGCGCCGCGTGCGCTGGTGTACGGCCTTCCCCTTGTCTGCATCGGCGTCGCGATTGTTGCGGCGCTTATGGGACAGGCGGCGACGCAAGTTGATGGCGATGCCTCCACTCAGGATGAGGCTGAGGCGGGGAGGGCAGGCTGGCGTATTGGAGCGTGCGCGAGCGTTATTGGGCGCGAAGACGCGCGAGAGCTCGACCGAGACGTTTTTACGCGATTTGGCTCTCAACTCGCGTGCTCAAGACGCTGGTGCGGCGGCTTCGGATGGCGAGGGGGCAACCGATGCCCTGTGTTGGGTCGAGGAGGGTGATCTTCCCGTTGTTGCCGAGAACGTGCTGCGTGCCTATGCGGATACCGGAGAGGCAAGGCTTGCCGCCAGCGGCTACCTCGATATGCAGGGAAATGTTTGGGGCGCCATCGTGCAGGGAGGGGATGCTTGGTGCGACGTGGTCCTGGTGAATACGGAAGGCGGGCGGGAGAGCACGGTCAGGGTGACTCGACTGCTTCCAGGCGAGGTCTAGCGCGCTCCCGCCGTGCAGGGAGGTGCCATGGAAGGCTGGATAAGGCGATGGTTGGGGCATGGCACCAGCATGGACGGCTGGTGCACGTGCTTGGTGAGCGGGCGGCGCAGGGGACGGTCGAATACGCCCTCACCGTCGTTGCGCTTCTGGCGATGGTGGCGGGAATGGCGGCGTTGTGGCGTGCTGCCGTTGACGGGACGCTTGCGGAGCTCGTGCGCGCCGCGGCATCGCATGCGTTCAGCGCGGGAGGAGCCATCGACATATCCCTGTATTGAGATGTTGGCAGAGGACCGCGCCCAGGCGACCGTCGAGGCGGCCTTGCTGATTCCATCGTTTCTGCTGCTGTTGCTGCTCATGCTCCAGCCCGTCTGCCTGCTCTACACGCGCGCGATCATGGAATCCGCGGCTGCCGAGACGGCTAGGTTGATGACGACGGCCACGCTGGAGGACGACGAGGCATATCGGGCGTTCGCGCTTCGCAGGCTCTCCGCCATACCTGATCTGGCGATCTTTCATGCGGGAGGTTCCCAATCATGGGAGATCGAGTGTGGGCGCGCGGCAGATACGGGTGGAACCGTCCGCGTATCCATCGAGGGGCGTGTTCGGCCGCTTCCCATCTTGGGGGCGTTTGCGGGCGCGATGGGCGAGGTGAACGGATACGGCGATGTGCGGATGCGGGTCGATGTCTCGTATGAGGGCAGGCCAGAGTGGCTGGAGGGTGAGTATGCGGAATGGGTTGAGATGTGGGATACATGAGTTGAGGGCTGACCTTCTTGGAAGCCGGTGGCCCCGCACGCGCAACGCGCGACACAGAGTGCGATGGGGCATCGATATGTTTCTCGAGGACGGTGCCTATACGACGGTGGCATCAGCCGTTGCGATGTTGATGGTGCTGGCGCTGCTGTTCTCGGCATCGTTGGCGGTATGGTCGGCGGGCAGGTCGGGCGATGTGCAGGCCCGTGCGGATGCCACCGCGCTTGCGGGGGCGAATGTGGTCTCTTCGTACCATACAGTGGCGACGGTACTCGACGCCTGCTCGCTGAGCTTGGGGCTTGCCGGTTTTGCCATGACGGGCGTGGGGTTGATTGGGGCGTTCGTGCCGGGCGCACAGGGTGCTGCGGCAAAGACGCTGGACGCCGGCCTCGATATGCTCGAGACCAGGAACACCTTCGTGACATCGGCTTCGCGGGGCCTTAAGACCCTCGAGGACTCGTTGCCGTATCTGGTTGCCGCCAACGCCACCCGCGCCTGCACGGCGCAGAATGGCGAATCGACCACGTATGCCGGCAGCGCATTGGCGGCTCCCTCAACATCTGCATCGGAGTTCCCGGCGCTCGAGGGCGACCAGATATCACTCGGGGAACTTGAGCGAGAATCCGGTGAATTGGAGCAGACAGCGGCAGATCTGGCACGCGCGGCGGAGCATACGGCGGCAAAGAAGGAGGCGGCGTGGCTAGCGGATTGTGGGCGCGATGGCATGAACATGCAGGAGCGGGCGGGGCGGCTCTCGGGCATTGCGGATCATGACAACCCCGATTTCGCATCGAGCATGGTGTGGGAGCCGAATGTCGCTCTCGATCGCGCACGGGCGTATTATCGCTGGCGCTATGACCACGATGCTCCCGAAGGGCAAGGGGCCGAAGCCCGTGCCGACGCCGCTGCACGCCATGCATTTTACGGCTTTGCGATTAAGACGCTCGCGGGCGCTGAAGTCGTTGAACGGGACGGCACGATCACCTCGACGGTCAAGTTGCTGCCCAGAAATACCGAGGAAGTGCGGAAGACAAGTCTGTATACCGATGCCGCGTGGCCCTCGAGCAACGAGGACGATGGTCTCACTCTGCATTTCTCTTCTTCGTGCCCCGGTGCTCAGGGGGCGGCGGGCCCCTCGCTTTCGCTTGAGTCGCTTGATCAAGGTGCGCGCGGGAGTGCGAGGTGTGCCGGTTCAGTATTGGCGACGTGGGAAAGGCCCCCGCCGCATCGACGAGCATAGACAACGGCTTTGAGTACCATCTGCGAGCCTTCACGTTGGCGCTTGACGACTACGTGGCCGCGCGTCAACAGGAGCTCGACGAGCAGGCACGTTCACGTGGAGAGGCGGAACAGGTGAGTAGTGCATTTGAGGAGGCGATATTGGGCCTTTCGGGCAAACGGCCGCGTATCGCCCCTCCCGGTAGGGACGGGTGCATCGCGCTCGTCGTCGCATCCGCCACGCAAACGCCCGAAGACCTGCAATCGCCGTTTGCCACGACGGAGCACGTGGCAGAGCGCGGTGCCGTTTCGGCTTCGGTCCTCGCGCCCGACGAGGCGACGCGTCAAAACAACGTCCTCTCAGGGTTTTTCAGCTCCCTGGAAGGGCGCGTTGGGTCGGGAGGAGCGGTCGGTCTCGTTGATTCGGTGATGGATTTGTGGGGTGATCTACTCACTTCCTACGGTGAGTCGAGCGCCGGGATAGACCGCGCCTTTTCCGACCTTGCAGAGGGCCTGGGAAGGATCGGCATCGGCTCGGTGGGCACTTGGCTCAAGGATCGATTGCAGGGAATCGTGCGAACCCTTGGCATAGAGCCGGTCGACTTGAGACAGCGAAAGCCTGTGCTCACCGATAGCTCGCTCGTGGCATCGCGCGCGGGTATGCAGGATTATGCCCATATCCAAGGTGCATTGCGGAGCATTCCCGCCGGCGCAACGGATCCAGAGGCGATTTTGCAGGCCGTCGGCTATGCAGTGGGGGCACGCATCATGTCCATGGAATTCACCATTGCCGAAATCCCGCTGCCCGGCGGCGGCTCCCTGCCACTTACGGTGCGCGTGAGCGACATCGCGTCAATTGGGGGAGGCGGTTCGTGATGGGTGAGACATGCCGTGCGGAGGATCGCGCTCAGGCGACGGTCGAAATGGCCGTCGTCGCTCCCGTCATGCTGGTGCTTGCTCTGATTGTCTACAACGTGATGATGTTCGTGTCAGCTACAGCGCGGTTTGACCGGGTGGCGCCCGATGTCGTGCTCGCGCACGGTTTGGCGCCAGCGGGAGATGCGACGGGGGTGCTCTCGGGGGCATCTGCCGCGGCGCAGGTTGAGAAGCAGCTCGCACAAGCCATGGATGGTCATGAGGTACGCGTCGAAGTAGTGGTTGAGGGTGGTGAAGGGGGCGACGGCTCGGATCGTGGATCCCTGCTCAGCCTTGTGGGGAGTTTGCGGACCTATCGGTGCACCTTGCGATATCGTCCGTGGCCCCAGGGTCTTTCCATTGCAGGAGTGGACCTGGGGGCGCCGCTCGAGCTTGTCCACACCAAGGCCGTGACGGTCGATCCGTGGAAGTCGGGGGTGATTGTGTGACTTCCTGTCATGGGGCAGCTGCTAGTGTTGCAGTCTTCCGCGCGCTGCACGACCTTGGCTGGGAGGGGCAGGTCGAAGAGGCGAAGACGTTCGCGCGCCGTCTTGCGGGCTTCGTGGCTCTTCCCGCGACGGTCGGCGCAGGGCGTGTTCGCATCCTCGTGTTTCCCCGCTGCCGGTCGGTTCACACCTGGTTCATGCGGATTCCGCTGGATATCGCCTTCGTCGACGCATCCGGTCGTGTACTCGCACGCCACGATGGCGTTATGCCCTGGCGCATGCTTTCGTGCTCGGGGGCGGCGTTCCGTTATCGAGCGCCCCTCGGCGCTATTGGCACTATCGGCGCGTGGCGGTGCGGGGGACTATTGGCAAAAACAAAAACTTGCTTGACCGCTTGGAAAACTATGGGTATATTAATCACTGCTGTCAACGACAGCGCATATAGTGGCTGGGTAGCTCAGTTGGTAGAGCAGAGGACTGAAAATCCTCGTGTCAGGGGTTCGATTCCCTTCCCCGCCACCCTTTGAATTTGAAAGACCTCCCAAAAATGGGAGGTCTTTTGGTTTAGGTCTTCGATGTCTCATCGCGCTCGATGGGGGTATCCTAAGAACTTAGATAGGAATTGTGCACAGGGAGAGGTGTCCATGTTCGACAGGGTTCGCGGTGTCAATCTGTCTGGTTGGTTCATCTTGGAACCATGGGTCACGCCCTCATTGTTCGCCGCTACTGGTGCTTCCAACGACGGCGAGCTTCAGCAGGTGCTAGGACCCGCCGCCTATAACGAGCGCGTTCGCGAGCACTACGAGACGTTCGTCACCGAGCTCGACTTTAAGAGAATGTCGGCGATGGGGCTCAACGCCGTGCGCATTCCGCTTCCCTGGTATGCGTTTGGCGCGCAAAACGAGCATGAATCCTATATTTCCTGCATCGACTATATCGATCGCGCATGGAATGGGCCAATAAATACGAGATGAAAGTTTTGCTTGATCTCGCGACGGTTCCTGGTGGCCAGGGGGATTCCAACAGCTCTCCCACCATACCCGATATCGTCGCCGACTGGCACTCTTCTGCAAATGGCCGTGCTACCGCGCTCGAAACCCTCGAGCGCCTTGCCGAGCGGTACGGCGAGCAAGAGCCCCTGCTTGGCATCGAGTTGCTCGATTCTCCCGTAATGAGCGTGCGCACGGGGCTTTTTTCCACCAGCGTGGGAATTCCCAGGCACTATCTGCGCAATTTCTATCGCGATGCGTATGAGGTCGTGCGCCGTCATATGCCAACGCGCAAGATGGTCGTCTTCTCCGATTCGGGCCATCCGGACGCTTGGAAGCGCTTCATGGCAGGTGGGCAGTACCAGAATGTGGTCATGGACCTGCACCTCTATCATTTCAGGGACGAGACCGCCCAGGACATCACGTCCCCCAAAGGACTCACTGCCGCGCTCAATCGCAACAAGACGTTGATCCGCGAGGCAAAGAGCCTCAAATTCCCCGTCATCGTTGGTGAGTGGTCGGGTGCCGCCGTGCTCTCGGGGTCTTCGGTCACGCCGGAGGGCCGTCGTGCCTACGAGCGCGTATTCGTTTCGAACCAGCTCGCGACGTTCGATGCGGCGGACGGTTGGTTCTTCCAAACCTGGAAGACCGAACGCCGTCTTCCCGCATGGGATGCGCGCGTGGCGCTTGCCCCGCTCGAGCGCGCCATGATGGAGTAGCACATGCCGAACACCCCCTGCTGGCGATCGTGCGAAACGTCCGGATAGCTCAGGGCTTCTTTCCCTGGTGGGCACGCCCATCGGCAATCTGGGAGACCTGTCCCCGCGTGCCGCCGAGACCTTTCGCACTGCGGACCTCATCTGCTGCGAGGACACGCGCGTCACCTCCAAGCTCCTGGCCCACCTCGGCATTTCAAAATCCCTTATGCGCTGCGATGACAACGTGATCGCCCAACGTGCCCCCGAGCTCGTGGAGCGTGTGCTCGCCGGTGAGCGCATCGCGTTCGCCTCGGACGCGGGCATGCCGAGCGTGTCCGATCCCGGTCAGGTGCTTGTTGAGCTCGCGCGCCGCGAAGGAGCCCCCGTGGAGGTCATTCCCGGCCCCTCGGCGTGTGTGACCGCCCTGGTCCTGTCGGGCATCCCGAGCGACCAGTTCTTCTTTGAGGGGTTTCTCCCGCGCAAGCACGGCGAGCGCGTGCGCAGGCTTCAGCGCCTCGCGTCCATTCCGGGCGCGCTCATCTTCTACGAGTCCCCGTATCGTGCGGAGGCATCGCTCAAGGCGATCGCCGAGGTGTTTCCGCAGCGTATGGTCGCGCTCTGCCGCGAGCTCACCAAGCTGCACGAGGAGGTCTTGCGCGCACCTGCCCCAGAGCTGCATGAGCAGGTTGTGGCGCGTGGCGAGCTCAAGGGCGAGATGGTGATCGTGGTGGCGCCTCCCACCCAAGAGGAGCTTGAGCGCCATGAGGCCGCACTCGCCGCGGGATCTCAGGTGGACGCGGCTGCCGACCCCGACGAGCTGCTGCGTTCCGACATCGCCGAGGCCCTGGCCGCCGGGGAGCCCGCCAACGCCCTAGCCAAGCGCCTGGCCCAAAAGTATTCGCGCAAGAAGCGTGACGTCTACGCCAAGGTGCTCGAGCTGCAGCAGCAGTGACGTGCGTCCGGTGTGCCGATGGCACATCCAGCCCCAGCGCCCCCTTGTGCCAAAGGGGCCCGTCCCCCAATGGCACACCGGGCATTCCTGCTAGAATGAAGAATTGCATGAACAACCAGCGAGAAGGAAGCCGCGCATCATGAGCACGAAGCCGTCCTACTACATCACCACGCCCATCTATTACGTGAACGCCGACCCGCATCTGGGAACCGCGTACTCGACCATCATCGCCGACGTCCAGGCGCGCTATCGCCGTGCCGCTGGCTACAGCGTCAAGTTCCTCACCGGCATGGACGAGCACGGCCAGAAGGTGGCCGAGGCCGCCGAGAAGCACGGCATGACCCCGCAGGAGTGGTGCGACTCCCAGGCACCGCATTTCCACGATCTGTGGCGTGAGCTGGAGATCTCCAACGACGACTTCATCCGCACCACCGAGCTGCGCCAGAAGCGCGCCGTCCAGTACCTGTGGGAGCGCATGCAGGAGTCCGGCTACATCTACAAGGGCAGCTACGATGGCTGGTATTGCGTGCCGGACGAGACCTTCTTCACCGAGACCCAGGTCGAGAAGGCCGACGAGGCCCGCGGCACGGAAGGCCGGCACCTCTGCCCCGACTGCGACCGCCCGCTCGAGCGCGTTAAGGAGGAGAGCTGGTTCTTCAAGCTCTCCGCGTTCCAGGACAAGCTGCTCGCCCTGTATGACGAGCACCCGGATTTTGTCCAGCCCGACTTCCGCATGAACGAAGTCCGTTCCTTCGTGGAGGGCGGCCTGAATGATCTTTCCGTCTCCCGCACCTCCTTCGACTGGGGCATCGAGGTGCCCTTCGACGCCGACCACGTCACCTATGTGTGGTTCGACGCCCTGACCAACTACATGACCGCCGTGGGCTACGGCGCCGCGGGCGACGAGGCCGCTGCGGACTTCGCCTACCGCTGGCCTGCGCAGACCCATATCGTCGGCAAGGACATCATCCGCTTCCATTGCGTGATTTGGCCCGCGATGCTCATGGCGCTGGGTGAAGCCCTGCCCGAGCACGTTTTTGCGCACGGCTTCCTTACCGTCAAGAACGAGGAGACCGGCAAGGCCGAGAAAATGTCCAAGTCCCGCGGCAACGCCATCGCCCCGCGCGAGGTCATCGAGAAGCTCGGCGTGGAGGGCTACCGCTACTACTTCATGACCGACGTCACCCCGGGCACCGACGGCGCCATCAGCTTTGGCCGCATGGAGCAGGTCTACAACGCCGATCTCGCCAACAGCTGGGGCAACCTGATCTCGCGCTCCACCAACATGTGCATCAAGTACTTCGACGGCGCAACGCCCGAGCGCGACGCCACGGCCGCCGGTTGCGTCGAGAATCCGCTGGCCGCAACCGCCGAGGGCATCTTCGAGCGCTATGCCGCCAAGATGGAGGCCTTCGCCTATGGTGACGCCGCCAAGGAGGTCATGGACCTCATCCACGCCGCCAACCACTACATCGAGGACTCCGAGCCCTGGACGCTCGCCAAGGATTCCGCGAAGGCGGGCGAGCTCGCCAACGTGATCTGGAACCTCCTCGAGGCGATCCGCATCTCCGCGCACCTGCTCATGCCGCTCATGCCGAGCACGAGCGCCGAGGCCCTGCGCCGCATCGGCTGCGAGGGCGAGGCCGCGACCGATGACATGGCCGCCGCCTGCGCGTGGGGCCAGCTCGCTGCGGGGCTGCCGGTCGAGAAGGGCGACGCCTGTTCCCGCGTCTGGGCTAACGATGACGACTTCCCCGCTGGCAAATCCCACCGCGACACGCGAGATGCTCGAGGCCTTTGGATTGGCGACCAAGCATCGCCTGGGCCAGAACTTCCTCATCGACAACCATGTGATCGAGCGCATCATGGCGCTCGCCGACCTCTCCCGGCTCCGAGCGCGTGCTCGAGGTGGGTCCCGGCATCGGCACGCTCACACTTGCGCTCCTTCAGGAAGCCGCGCACGTGACGTCCATCGAGATGGATTCCGAGCTTGAGCAGGTGTTGGCCGCGCATGCCATGGACCATGACAACTTCAGCTTCATCATGGGCGACGCACTCGCTGTCCCGCCGACGGCCATCGCCGAGGCGAGCGGCGGCGAGCCCACCATGCTCGTGGCGAACCTGCCCTATAACGTTGCCGCCACCATCATCTTGCAGTTCTTCCAGACCATGCCGAGCCTCGAGCGTGCGGTCGTCATGGTGCAAAAAGAGGTGGCCGATCGCATCGCCGCCGTGGCGGGCACCAAAGCGTATGGCGCCTACACGGTAAAGCTTTCCCTGTATGGCGAGGTGACTGGGCGTTTTGAGGTGCCGCCACGCTGCTTCATGCCCGCCCCGCACGTGGACTCCGCCGTCGTGCGCATCGACCGCGTCGACGCCCTCGCGTGCGTCGGGCTGGCGTGCCTCGAATCGGATTATGCCCCGATCGATGCTGCGTGCGTGTCGCGCGTGGTCGACGCCGCATTCGCCCAGCGTCGGAAGACCATCCGCAACTCCATGAGCTCAAACGGTTTTGACAAGGCGGCACTCGACGTGGCGTTCGAGGCATGTGGCATTGCGCCCACCGCGCGCGCCGAGGCGCTCACCACGGATGAGTTCATCAAGCTCGCAGCCGTTCTTTCGGAATCGTTCGACTAGGACCTTTCGCACATGCCGATTGTCTACACCAAAAAGAACAAGACGTTCACGCTTCCTGCGCCTCAGGCACGCTTTACGACACGCATGCCCATCTGCGGTCGTTTTTGGGGGAAGGACAAAGGCATGGGCGGACGTTTTTTTTTCGCCCGCGCATACGAGGCTGGCGTTCGCTCGCTGGTTGCCCTGTACGATCCCTTAGCCGATCGCAGTGAAGAGACTCCGGACGCCCGCGCGTTTTTCCGCGTGGGCTTAAGGCGGCGGTCAATTGCGCGGCGGAGAACGGTTCGCCGCTTGCCGTGAGGTACCTCGTGGGCGTGCATCCATATGGTGCCCCCGAGTACACCGATGCGCTGCATGCGCAGGTCGAGTCCGCGTTGGAAGATCCGCTCTGCGTGGGCGTGGGCGAGGTTGGCTTGGATTACCATTTCGATGCGGACGATGACATCGAGGCGGCTCCGCACGATCTGCAGATGGACGTCATGGCGCGGCAGGTCGAGCTTGCCGTTGCTCGCAATGTTCCGGTTGAGCTTCATCTTCGCAATGACTACGGGGATGAATCCCGCGAGGCCCATGCCGATGCAGCGCGCGTGCTCGAACAGGTGGGTGTTCCCGCTTCGGGTTGCGTGCTCCACTGCTTTGGTGAGGATCGCACCACCATGGAGCGCTTCCTTGCCCTTGGGTGCCACATTGCATTTGGCGGTGCTGCAACCTTTAAGCGCAACGATGCGGTCCGCGAGGCATTTGCCGCTTGTCCGCTCGACCGCTTGCTGCTCGAGACTGACTGCCCGTATATGGCGCCCGAGCCCATCCGCGGATTGGAGTGCGAGCCGGCCATGATCGCGCAGACCGCCGATGTGCTGGTATTTGACCGTGCGGATTGCACTGGCGAGCTACCGAAGACGGTCGCTCAGGCGGCGTGGGATAACGCGGTCGGCTTGTTTGGGTAGAAGGTCATACAGGGCGCGACATGAACCCGCGCGTTGCGTGAGCCAGGGAGATCGATACTATTGAGCAGCAAGAAGAAGACTCACGGCACTCGTGCGTCGCAGGATGACGGACGCCGCAAGGCGGAGGATGCCCGCGCCATGGAGACCGCGCGTGAGCTCCGCGCCCGTCGTGAAGCGGCGCAGGGCCCCGCGCCCATCGACAACGAACTGCACCGCGAACTGCCCCTCGCGCGCGTGGCGTACGGATTGCTCGCTGCCACCGTGTTCGCATTCATGGTGTCGCGTCTTGGCGTTTACCTGGGCAACCACGATCTGGAATCGGTTGCCAGTATAGCCACGACCCTGCTGTTCATCACCACGTTCGTGACATGGTTCATCTCACGCCATCAGGCGAAAAAGCTCACCCAGGAGCGCGACGGGCGCTAAGCTTCCGCTTGCGGCCAGCGGGCACAAGCTCAACGCAGTGGGCTCAAAGCAGCTACTTATGCCGCGCCCCAGCTGTCATAGCCCAGTGGATCGGCGACCTCGTTCACGACGACCGACTTGGCCGTACTCGGCCTGCCCTCGAACAAGCGGATCAGCCGGTCAAATTTAATCATGAGCCACTCGAACGGGTTGGGCTCCGGCACGGATTCCGCGGAGACGAGGTTGGCGTTTCCCACGGTTACATCCCCTTGCCGCAGGGACATGGTGCCCACGGTTGCGCCCTGCTCGACGGCTCCGTCCAGTTCGTCATACTCCACGTCCTGCACGAGCTCATCGCCCAGACTAAATACACTGAACGTCGCGTTGGGGTCCTCGAGGGTGACCGCGGCAGTTCGGTCGCACCATGCGCTACACGTCGCCTCGCCCACCAGTGGAACGCCGTTACGTGTGACGGGGGTGTTGATGTAGGGTACCGTGGCGATGTGGTCGTAGTACCAGTTCGCCAAGGCGAGCGTGTCGGCAAAGCGCGTGTCGTTGTCTGCGGCGCCGAAGATGGCCACGTAGACCTCGCCGCCGTCCTCGCGCGAGAACGCGCCCACAAAGCAGTTACCCGCCTCCATCGTGGTGCCGGTCTTGCCGCCGATGTTCCCCTCCTGTCCGTGAATCTGGTTACGAACGGTCAGCGTGAGCGTGCGCTGGCTGCCATCGGCGGAGGTTACGGAAATCGATGTGCGGTCGCTGTTGTCAATAGCGCGGAAGTTTTCGTTTTTCATGGCGGCTGCGAACACCGCGGTTACGTCGCGCGTAGTCGAATGCAGATTGCCCGCCCAACTGTCGAAATCGAGGCCATGGGGGTTCTCAAAAACCGTATCCGTGCAGCCCAGCTCCTTTGCCTTTTGGTTCATGGCCTCAATGAACGTGGAATAGGGGTCGGTGGTCGCAGGGTCGATCTTGGCTCCGGCGGCGATGGCGATTGCCGTTGCCGCATCGTTGCCGCTCATGACCATGAGGCCCGTGAGTGCGTCCTCCATGGTGAGGACGTCTCCCTCCAAAAGGCCCAGGCTCGATTCGCCCACCGTTGCCGCGGAGTGGTCGACCGTGACGATATCGGTAAGCTCGCAGTGCTCAAGTGCCACCAGAGCGGTCATGACCTTGGTGACCGAGGCGATCTTGATGGGCTCGTCCGCATTGCGCTCATAGTAGGCCAGACCGTCTTGGCCCAGCACCATGGCATGCGGAGCGGTGATGTCGGGCAATTCGCCCTGTTCGATGCCGCGGTCCGCCGCCGTGGTTCCCAGGATGACGTCACTTGTGCGAATTTCAGCATGGGCTGGTATGGGGAAGCCGGCGAAAAGGGCGAGGGCCGTGGTGAGGGATGCGGCGATTGTGGCTGTGCGGGGTTTTCTCATGTGGACCTCTTTGGGGATTCGGAAGCCAGGGGAGTGCGCTCAGCGCGATACCTCAAGATTACCGTAAATGTTGTCCCACGTATAAAACGGCTACTTGGCTTTTCGCTTAGCATTTCCTTAATGCACTTGTAAAGGGGTGCGCGGAAATGGAGTCTTCGCCATAATGGGCGTGGGCGAAAGGAGCATGCTATGGAGACGCCGCGCATTCTGGTCGTGGATGACGAGAAGACCATCACGGATTTGGTGGGCATCTATCTGCGTAACGAGGGCTATGACGTCACGCTGGCGTATACGGGTGCCGATGCGGCGCGGCTGATCTTGGAGCAAGAGTTCGACCTTGCTGTGCTGGACATCATGCTCCCCGACGTCGACGGTTTTGAGCTACTGCGCACCATTCGCTCTGAGCGCACCTACCCCGTGATCATGCTCACCGCGCGCGATAGCCAGTCCGACAAGATAGAGGGTCTGACACTCGGCGCGGACGATTACATGGTCAAGCCGTTTCGCCCTCTTGAGTTGGTGGCGCGTTGCAAGGCGCAACTTCGCAGGTACACGAGTTACGGCAGTCGCGAGCAGGCTGTTGCTGCCGAGGAGGCGGGGCCCATCATCTCGTTCAACGGGCTCTCCATCAACAAGGATGCTCGCACGGTGACGGTGGACGAAAAGCCCGTGCGTTGCACGCCCCTCGAGTACTCGATTTTGCTGTATCTCGCCGAGCATCGCGGGAGCGTGGTGCCGGTTGAGGAGCTCTTCCGTGCCGTGTGGGACGAGGAGTTCATGGCGGGGTCCAACAACACCGTCATGGTGCACATCCGGCACCTGCGCGAGAAGCTGGGCGACGACGCCCAGAACCCACGCTTCATCAAGAACATCTGGGGCGTCGGTTATACCATCGAGAAGTAGCGAAACCGCAGGTAAAAGCTCGAGCACCTGCCATGCTGGCACGTGATCTTGCAACGCAGGATTGCAAGATTTATCCAATCCGCCAGCCTTTCACGGTGGTTTGCATGATGTCGAGGATGCTGTGGCGGATATTGGGCGGGCAGGAACGGAACAGTTTGATGGCGTGAAGCTCCTCCTCGGTGAGGGGTTCGTAACGGGCGGGCTCGTCATGCTCGGGGGTGGAGGCAAACCCGAGGATGTCGTTGGGCGTGCAGCAAAGGCGTTCGGCCAGGGCGGTGATACGCCCTGCCCCCAATTCAATGCGCCCGCTCTCCCAAGAACTGTACGTCGCTTTGCTTACACCAAGGTCGTAGGCGATTTCCGTCTGCGTAAGGCCACGCGCTTTGCGCAGTCGGGCAAGTTGCGTCTTACCCCGCTCAGTTTTGTCTTGCTTACCCATTTGGTGCCTCCAGTTTTAGCGATAGGAAACACACTGCTGGGTTTTCTGTAATTAGTTCAGTATTAATAAATATTATGGAGAGAATCGCCTAAAGGGTTTATTAATAGTAAACTTGACCAAGCGATAAGCTGATATCCACCGTCCGCATATTTTAGGGGGGGAGGGGTATCGGTAATTGCCGTTGCCAATAGGCGGCGTGTCCATACCCTCTTGTCGACGTGGTGCCAAGAGCAGACCTCGGTGGGTTGGGGAATGTATAGCGGACGTTTTTTTGTCGGTCATGCACCGGGTGGGCGTAGCCATAGGGCTCGCCGCAACCTGCGTTCGCTTTTGCGTTTCCCGCCCTCGATAGGAATGTTCTTAAGGCGGTGATGTACGTGCAGTGGTATGTGATTCAGGTAATGAAAGGGCGCGAAGACGCCATGGCCGCGCTCATTGGCCGCGTGGTGCCCAAGTGCCTGTTGCAAGAAGTGTTTTCACCTAAATACGAGACCGAGATCAAGGTTCGCGGCCGGTGGGTCCCCGTGCAAAAGCCCTTGCTGCCGGGGTACCTCATCGCGATTTGCGATGACCCCAAAGCGGTCGAGGCCATGCTGCTCGATATGGACGAATTCGCGAGGCTGCTGGCCCAAGGCAATGAGTTTGTACCGCTGACACCCGACGAGGTCGAGATCATTGGTGGCTTCACCAAGCCTGGGAACCGCGTGGTGCCCATGAGCACGGGCGGAAAGACGGCGACCGCGTGGTGATAACGGGCGGTCCGTTGGTAGGGCACGAGGCGATGGTCAAGGAGATCTGGCGCCGCAAGAGCACTGCGGTGCTGGAGATCGACGTATGCGGCCGACAAAGTCGTCCACGCGCGTGGGCCTGGGCGTGCTTTCCAA